>Ga0105355_10002775_pt1 | contig 15678 bp, 8 predicted proteins | sample GOMGulsemesocosm_2_FD_83508 | JGI IMG/M metagenome (GOLD analysis project Ga0105355, IMG submission 83508) | Methane-oxidizing microbial communities from mesocosms in the Gulf of Mexico - GOM9C Gulf of Mexico | ecosystem: Environmental > Aquatic > Marine > Cold seeps | place: Gulf of Mexico... | reverse complement strand
CCCGTCAATTAAAGGGGGGTCAGCAACAGCTAGAACTAAACCTGCAATTTTATCTACAGGCTTAACGATACAAGTGCCTGAGCATGTTTCTACGGGTGATAAAATTAAAGTCAATACTGAAGAGCGTAAATTTATGGGCCGTGCTGATAAATAGCACACACATATCTTTATCATTAAGTATAACCTCGCTATAACTAGCAGGTTATACTTTTTATCGTTAATACCTGTTTATTTATATCATGATATTAGCCCATTAATGGACTAATAATCGTATCGTAGAACTCATAAAAGTATCTATAATGACTTGATAACTTCTATGCAAGCCCCTAATGAGTGATAGTCACACTTGGCTCCAGCAGCACTTTTTTCGTTAGTGTATTTTGAATTATCACGATGTAAAACTCTAAACCAAGCTCCATAATTATGATCAACAAAATTTTTCCAGATATACTGCCAAAGAGATTGGTAATATTCTAAATATTTTTGATTATTAGTTTCTTTATATAATAAAGCCGCTGCAGCAAAGCTCTCAGCTTGTACCCAAAAGTATTTGTCATCGTCACACCAGTTTCCTTCAGGATCAAAACCGAATATTAAACCACCATGAGTATCATCCCAAGACTTGTTGAAACTATAATCAAATAGCTGTTGGGCTTTATCAACTAACCAAGTTTGTGGAGTATGACTATTTATTTGTAGAAGCAGTTTTGCCCATTCTGTTTGATGCCCAGGTTGAAACCCCCAAGGGCGATAAAGATTTTTAGGATCGTCTTTGTTATACAGCCAATCAGTCTGAAAATCGCTAGTATAATGTTCCCAAATTAAATCATTGGTGAGAGCCGCTTGTTTACAGCAAATATTTTCAGCGATAACTTCTGCTCGTTTTAAAAATAATGAATTATTAGTTGCTTCATAGGCTGATATCATGGCTTCACATATATGCATATTGGCATTCTGTCCTCGGTAATCAGACAATACTCCCTCGATGGTTAAGGTATCTGCATATAAGCCATATTCTTGTTGCCAAAAGCGCTCATCGAGCAATTGGTAAAGATTGTTTAGCTTTTCATCAGTTTTGATTATTCCTGCTTTATGAGCTGCTGCATAAGCAAGTAAAACAAAAGCATAACCATAGGCTTGTTGTGTCATATCTAATGGGATGTTGTCTTGCAAAGTCCATGCATAACCTTGACTATCGTTTTGCCAATGCACCTGTTCTAAATAGTCTAAGCCATGTTGTGCTGTTTTTAAATAGTCAGGTTTATCGAGCGCAATGGCAGCCATAGCATAATTCACTATGATGCGAGTGCTGCTGACTAACTGTTTAAACCCTTTGTTAAAGGTCGTGCCGTCATCATAAAAATTTTGAGCGTAACCGCCATTTTTATCGATAACGTTATGATCATAAAAGTCTAATATTTCTTGGCTGTGTTTTTTCAGAAAAACATCATCATAAAAATTCATTAACTAGCTCCGGAGAAAAACATCAAGTGAAAGCACTTGATTCTGAGAAGAGGAAATTTGTTGGTTAACTAACTTAGGCAATACTTCATCAAGTGTTGCTAAAGCAGGAAATGCGCCAGGTCTACTAACAGCAATAGCGCCACATTGTGCTGAAAACTCAATTACTTTTTTTAATAGTTTTCCGTTTTCAAGCAAGTCTTTTAAGTGTTCAAATAAAGATAGTGAGTATAAGAAACCACCGATAAAACCATCACCACCAGCTGTTGTATCAATTGCTGTAGCTGCTGGTGGTCGCACGGTATAGGCGTTATTTCTTGTATGATAGACAATGGGGTTAGCGCCATCGGTAATGATCAATAGCTGACAATTCCATTTAAAACAAAAGGTTAAGTAATTTTCATTATTACCACAAGCAAGATAATTGAATTCATCAAGTGAAAACTTAATGACATGGGCACTTCTAATAATGTTATTAACGCTATCAATACTTGCTTTGCCTTTAGGCCATAAATTATGACGAAGATTGACATCAAAGCTCACAATAGCATTTGCCTGTAATGCATTGTTAACTGCATGTTCAGTGCATTGTGCAATATCTTGCTCTGTTAAGGTATTACTGCAAAAATGAAATATCGTTTGTTCAGAAAACCACTCATCTGCTACTTGTTCACATTTGAACAGCATATCGGCACTGTTTTGACGATAAAATGAGAAGGTACGCTCTCCATAACTATCAAGCGTAACAAATGCTAACGCGGTTGTGGCGGTTGCATGTTTACTTAAAAATTGTGTATCAACATTATAAGCTTGTAAAGATGACTCCAAAAAGTCACCAAAGAGATCATTGCCCACTTGACCTGCAAAAAAAGATTTACCTCCTAATTTCGCCACAGCAACTGCAGCGTTAGCGGGGGCTCCACCAGGATATTGACGGTAATTATTTAATGTTAAACAAGCATCCGTTTTTACTCCTGTATTGAGAAAGTCTATTAAAGCTTCACCAAAACAAATTACTGGCTTCATAGATTCGCCTTTATTGCCATTTTATTATTAACTGTTTTATCGAGACTGTTTTTTGCCGTGTAAAGTGCATAACCAAAAATATAAACGTATGCACATGCAGGGACGATAAAGCTTGCTTGAACAGAACTAATGTCAGCAACATAACCCTGAATTAACGGAATAATGGCACCACCAACAATCGCCTGACATAATAAACCAGATCCTTTAGACGTTAATGGCCCCAGACCTCGAATAGCTAAAGTGAATATCGTTGGGAACATAATAGAGTTAAAAAAACCAACCGCTATAATCGTCCACATAGCAAAGTGGCCACTACTTGACATGGTCATAGCAAGTAAAATCATGACAAAAATAGCATTGGTTGCAAGTACATAACTGGGTTTAATTATCCTAGTTAAGTATGCCCCAGTAAATCGGCCAATCATCGCGGCTCCCCAGTAGTAAGAAACCATCTCTCCTGCTCGCAGCTCAGTTAAGCCGGCGATATCGTTTTGGGTGAAATAGTTAACTAAGAAACTGCCAATTGACACTTCAGCGCCCACGTAAAGAAAAATCCCCAAAGCACCTAATAACAAAGTTTTTTGTTGCCAAATGCTACCTAGATCATTTACCGTTTTATTAGAAACCTCAGCAATTGAACTTATAGTCGGTAAATGGAGGAATTTAAAGCCTAGGGCAATGATTATTGTTGCCCCAGCAAGCAATAAATAGGGTAGCTGTACACTTTTTGCGTCAATAACATTGCTATGGGCAACGGCGCCAAAAATTAATGCAGTGCCAAATATAGGACCAAGTGTATGCCCTAAAGAGTTAATGGCTTGAGCCAAATTTAAGCGACTGGCTGCGGTTTTTTCTGCGCCTAACAAAGCAACATATGGGTTGGCAGATACTTGCAAAATAGTAATGCCTGAAGCAAGCACAAATAATCCGGCTAAAAAGACCCAATAAACACCAATTTCAGCTGCCGGATAAAATAAACAACAGCCAGCAGCGATTGTTAATAAACCAGTAATAATGCCTTTTAAATAACCAATTTTACTGATCAATTTTCCGGCTAATGGCGACATAATAAAATAGGCACCAAAAAAGCAAAATTGCACTAACATTGCTTGTAGATAGTTAAGATCAAATGCCGCCTTAAGATGTGGTATTAAAATGTCATTTAAGGCGGTAATAAAACCCCATATAAAAAATAGCGTGGTCATGGCACCAAAAGCAAAGTGATAGTTCTTATCACTTTCTGCTTGGTAAATCGTTGAAGAAGAAACTATATTTTCAGCCATTATTGTACTCCAGCAGCGGTAACAGTATGTAATGTTTTAGATTGAACTGATTCACTTGTCGAAAATGACAAGGGCCGGTCGACGAGTTTGGCACCCCATTGTTTGTTAGGCACAGCAGCAAGCTTAAAGGTTAACTCAACAGGTTTTGAGATATAATTATCGTCAATCCAGCTTTTAGTGCTATGTACATTGTTTATTTTTAAGCTTTCAATATAGCGATTTTCACTTGATGCATCGGGGGCATTAATCGTTAAGTTACCAATTTTAGCTTTAGAGAAAATTGGGCTTGAAAGTACCATGTCAGCACGACCTGGTAATAAAGGGTACATACCTAATGCAGAGAAAACATACCATGAAGACATTTGACCAAGGTCATCTTGTCCGGGAATGCCTTTGGTGGTGTTATTCCATAATAATTCTATCGTTGCACGTACCGTATCTTGGGTTTTATATGCTTGCCCAGTAAATAGGTACATCCATGGTGACGCTATTGATGGCTGGTTTGAAACATCAGAGTAGGTTGCATTATCTCTAAATAATACCCAGCTGCCATCAGGTTTATGAAAGTGGTTATCTAGGCGTGTCGCCATAACTTCGTCACCACCGACAACATTATTTAAACCATTACCGTCGAAGGGCACCATCCACAAATACTGTGCTGGGCTACCTTCAACAAAAAGATGTTCACTGTTTGGATCAAAATCAGCTTTCCAACTACCGTCTTTATTACGACCTTGAATATAGCCAGCATTATTGGTTGCTTTTGCATTGAACAGGTTTTTCCAATAACCTGAACGGGTTAATAGCTGTTGTGATGCGCTACTGTCGCCAAGCTTTTTTGCAAGTTGTGAAAGTGCGAAGTCAGCAGAGGCTTGCTCAAGTGTTTCTGAAGCGCCTTCCCAACTATTTGATTGGTCTGAAATATAGTTAATGGACTGCCATTGATCTAATGATGGGTGTTGTCCTCGACAAAACACTGGACAACCTTCATTGCTTAAATCTAATACTGTTGGCTGGTTAGCCGCTTTAAGTAAAGAAGCATATGCCCCTTTCATATCAAAACTTGTTGCGCCAAAAGCTACAAAGTTTGCAATAGCAATAGTCGAAGGATCCCCACTCATAACACCGGTAGGGCCAGAGTTATGTGTCCAACGATCCCAAACACCATTATATTGGTTGGCTTGGTTAAACAGCGATTGTGCGATATCACTGCCGCGCGTTGGGTCAAGCAAAGTCAATAACTGTAACTGTGAACGGTAGACATCCCAACCAGAAAAGTTAGCATATTGAGCGTTTTGTTTATCAGCTATAGTATGAACTTTTTGGTCAAAACCTAAGTACTCCCCATTTACATCACTAAATACATTTGGGTGAAATTGAGCGTGGAAAAGGGCGGTATAAAAAGTGGTTAATTTATCTTTGCTATTGGAAACAACTTTCACTTTATTGAGGGTACTATTCCATTCTTGGGAGGCGTCTTTTCGTACCTGTGCAAATGTTTTTGCTCTATTATTCGCTGAACTAGAAAAGGTTTTCATTTGCTCTTTAGCTAAGTTTTCACGCGCGTTAGCTAAACTTACATAAGAAATGCCAACGTTCATGGTAACTGTTTGTTGTTTTGAAAGGTCTAAGTCAACCCATGCACCAGATCCTTTACCTAGTTTAGGTATCCCTTTTTCGCCGTATCCCATGCCACCTTCTGCATGTGTACTATTGGCAGTAACTTGGTCGTCATGCCAACTACCCGTACCTGCAATTGGTACATTCAATTGGGCAACGAAATGCAAGGTATAATAATCTCGGCGGTTATACTCGCCTAAGTAACCACAAAAGTTACCGCTAGTAACAGAGCCTGTTATTTCACCTTTTTCTTTATCAACTTGAGTAGACGCGTTGCCACTGCCTAATTGAGAATATGAACTTCTAAATAAGAGTTTTGCTTCTTTAGGGTTATCAAAGGTAAAACGTGCAATGCCTGTACGTGTAGTTGCACTCAATTCAACATTTACGCCGTTGTTCATTTTTACTTGATAATAACCAGGTGTGGCAGTTTCTTCTTTATGTGAAAACCCTGCACTATAATAGGCATCAAGCATATCGGTGTCTGGAGAATGTTTAATAGCAGATGTAAAGGGTAATACAGGAATATCCCCCGATGCCCCTAAACAGCCCGTGCCCGATAAACGCGTAAATGAAAAACCTTTAATACGACTTGCGCCATAATTATAGCCGCCGGGGCCAACAGGAATACGACCTTTGTTTTCTAGAACGTGTTTACTCATGCGTTCACTTTCTTTGAGTAAATCTTCGGTGTACGCATGTTCGGGACCAAAGTTAAACATGCCATGCGGAACAACTGCACCAGGCACTACATTTGATGCTTGACGATGATTATAAACGCCTTCTGTACCTATGAAAGGATTAACATAATCAACTGGGTTTTCGACCCATTGTGCTCCTGATACTGTATTTCTATTTTTATCATCAGAGCTACTTTCTAAGTCATTACAACCAGAAAGTGATAGACCGATAGTTAATAAACAGGTCACTGTTATTTTTAATGTTTGCATTACTTATCCTTAACCCAGTGATTAACTGGCTTATTTGCTAATTTTTTAGTATTAATTTTTAGTATTAATTTTTAGTATTGTTATTTAATTAAGGCTCATTGATGATGGGCGATTTTTTTGGTCAATCCCCCAGCTTTTATTAGGCTCTTTTGACATGACAAATTCTAAAGTGCCACCGTTGATAATGTCGTCATGGGTAATAAAACTGCGATTTAACGATTTACCATTTAGGCGTACACTTTCAATAAATTTATTGTTCTCAGATAACTTATGGGCTTTGACGGTGAATGTTTTACCGCTAGCAAGTTTTAATGCAATTTTGGGTAATTGCGGTGCACCTATTGCGTAACTTAAATCGCCCGGAGCAACAGGATAAAAGCCCATCGCTGAAAAAACATACCAAGCAGACATTTGTCCAACATCATCATTACCAGCAAGACCATCCGGTTGATCCGACGATAAGGTGTCCATTATTTGGCGAATACGTTCCTGTGCACGCCAAGGCTTACCTGCATAGTTATAAAGGTAAGCAATATGGTGGCTTGGTTCATTACCATGTGCGTATTGACCAATTAAGCCAGCAATATCTTCATGTTCTTTAATTTTTTCATGACTTAGTTCTTTATTAAATAATAAGTCTAAACGTTCTTCAAAGGCTTTATCACCGCCGATTAAAGCAATTAACTCATTGACATCATGAGGTACGTAAAAAGTATATTGAAAGCTATTACCTTCAGTAAATGGTCCCATTAATTTAGCGTCTTCGGCGTCAAATTCAGGATTCCACTGACCTTGACTATCTTTGCCACGCATAAAACCAACACTTGCATCAAAAAGGTTTTGATAGGATTGCGCACGTTTATAGAAGTTTTTAGCTATATCATTTTTACCCATTGCTTCAGCCATGCGGGCAATCGTATAGTCGTTATAGGCATATTCTAAAGTAATTGAAACTGACTCACTCAGCTTATCCATAGGAACATAACCATGCTCTAGGTAATCAGGAATTGCATCATATTTTGAGTTATTAGCCGTGTCTAACATTGCCTTTAACGCAAGTTCACTATCAAAATCACGAATTCCTTTTAAATAGGCATCGGCAATTACAGAAACTGCATGATAACCAATCATAGTCCAGGTTTCATGACCTTGAAAAGACCAAATAGGTAACATGTTGTCATAGCTTTCTTGGTAGTGGGCTAACATAGAATTAATCATATTAGGCACTTTATCAGGGGCGATATAAGTCAGTAATGGATGCAAGGCGCGGTACGTGTCCCATAAAGAGAATAAGGTGTAGTTCTCAAAACCTTCAGCTTGATGGATTTCACCATCAACACCACGGTATTGGCCATTAACATCTTGATAAATCGAAGGCGCTTGTAGGGCATGGTACATTGCAGTATAAAGTTGCCTTTTTTGTGACTTATCACCTTCTGCTTGTATAACCGACAATTGCTCTTGCCATTGACGTTTTGCCTGTTGTTGAACGCCATCAAAATCCCAGTTTGGATTTTCTTTTGCTAAATTTCCAAGGGCATTTTTACGACTAACCGCTGATAAACCCACTTTTATCAATAACGGCTCAGCCTTGGCTTCGTTAAAATGCGCTAATACTTTTATAGCTTTACCAGCGGTATGTTCAATGGCAGAGTTCACAATAGTGGATGGTTTATTACCTTGTTTGCTTAAGCATCCGTTACAACGATACCGTGAATTGTCTTGGTTAATTAGTTCAATGCTGTCAAAAGGGCGAGAAAATTTGATAGCAAAGTACATTTCTCTTTGTTTTGCCCAACCATTGGTAGAGCGATATGCCAATAACGTTTGATTATCGATAACTCGGACATCACTCCAAATAACTTTGTTTTTAAAATTATAGATAGAAGCGGTTAAATCAAGCAAAACGTGAGCTTGATCATTTTCCTTAAAGGTATAACGATGCATGCCGGTCCGTGCAGTCGTCGTTAACTCTGCTTTGATATTATAATCGCTTAATTCTACTGAGTAATAACCCGGGGTGGCCGCTTCTGAATTATGGCTAAAACGAGAACGATAACCTGAGTCAGGATCAGCTTCACTGCCGGGCTCTATTTTTGCTTGGCCCGTCATCGGCATAATAAGTAAGTCACCTAAATCAGAATGACCTGTACCACTGAAATGGGTATGAGAAAAACCCGTAATGGTTTTATCATCATAATGATAACCCGCACTGTGTTTGTATATTTCACTTTGAGGATCTTCACCACGGCTCACCGCAGCTGTGTCTGGGCTTAGTTGTACCATACCAAAGGGAATAACCGCGCCAGGAAATGTATGACCATCTCCTCCGGTACCAATGAATGGGTCAACCCATTGAGTAACGTCCTTAGCTTGAATTAAAGGGGATGTTTTAGCTTGTGCAGGTAGTGAAGCCGTTACAGATAAACCAATAGAAGTAATAGCGCTAAGAGCCCAAATTGCCAACGTTTTCTTAGATTTACTTTTCTCATGCGATGAGCAATTCATTGTACGTATTATCCTTATTATTACTTATAAAATTGGAACGTTCCAAAAGCTATATCAATATAACGGCAAGTTAGTTATAATTCAACCACTTTAAAATCAATAACTCCAATTTTCCTTGGAAAGGTTCTTTATGAGTAGAAATGAAAACTCAAAAAATGTAACGGTAATTGATGTTGCAAAAAAAGCCGGTGTATCCAAATCTACTGTTTCGTTAGTATTAACGGGAAGTACTAAGGTCAGTGATAAAGCCAAGTTAAAAGTGGAAAAGGCAATTGATGAAATTGGTTATGTTTATAATCGTGATGCAGCTTCTCTTAGAAGTCGAAAATCCAATCTTGTTGCTATTGTTATCAACGATTTAACCAATCCTTATTCAGCGCAACTAGCCGTCGGCTTAGAAATTCAAATTCGTCAAATGGGGTTGTTTTCCATGTTGGTAAACAGTGGTGAAAGCGTTGAAACCCAAACCTCTTTAGTACGTAATTTAAAAGAATATAACGTGGCTGCTTTTATTATTTGTCCGGCACCTAATACTTCTGCAGAATGGGTTAATAATTTGGTTAAACAAGGGTTCCCTGTTGTACATATTATGCGAGAAGTAGCTGGGGCTAATGTGGCAACGGTACTACCGGACAATTTTGCTGGGACAAAATTAGCGACCCAACATCTGCTAACAAAGGGATATAAAAAAATAGCTTTTATTGGTGGTAATGAAAGCATATCTGATTACCATCAGCGCTTGTCTGGTTATACCGAAGCGATGACCTTGGCTGAAGTTCCTTTCTCCCGAAAACTTTGCGTGCAATCTAATACGAATCGTAACGGAGGGCGAGGTGCCATGGAAGAAGTACTGGAAGTTGCTGCAGATATTGAAGCGGTGGTATGTTTTAGTGATGTTATTGCTTATGGTGCCATAGAGCAAATTAGAGCATCAGGTAAGCAACCAGGAAAAGATATAGCAGTAGTGGGTTTTGATGATTTAGCAGACTCGCGTTTAATGTCGCCAGCACTAACCACTATTCACGTAGATGCTAATCAAATTGCTATTGCAGTTTGTCAAATATTAATGAACATTAAAGATGGAAATAAAAATAAAATTTTGGTTGGTATTGATTTAATGGAGCGAGAATCAAGCTAATAATATCGGTACTATCATATCATAAAGTCGTGAGTTATCTTTCCATTTACCTGTCAATTAACAATGCATAATTATACTGAGTAATCATGATTTTACTCAGTTGATTGTTTTCCCCCTCAGCTGTGTTTCTTAAACAAACTTAAAATTGTATATTAAAATATTATGTTTGTTGTTTATCCATATGGAATGGATGTAACAGACAAAATATCACCATTTATCGAACTAAAAACATCCCCATAATTATAAATAAAGTTTGACTATTTTTTAAAAAACGTTAAGTTGTGTTTTGGAACGTTCCAATTTTGAGTGTTTTGTTTGCAGGGTTCTATGCTTTTTTACTTGCGGTTTTAAAGGTTTTCAGCTGTGTTTTCTCAAACGGAACGTTCCATAATAAAGTTTAGAGATAAAATATAATAAAATAAAACAATAGGGGAAATACATGGGTAAAAATTTCAAAAAAAGGCAAAAGCATTCTTTGTCAAAGCTGGCTATATTGATTAGTGCCGCATTATCAGTGCCAACATTCACAGCTTCTGCATTCGAAGAAGTTAAAAAATTTGATGAAGAAAAGTCAGTTGAAAGAATTAACGTTACAGGTTCACGCATTCGCTCGGTGAATGCTTTAGCTCCAAGCCAAATAACATCCATTAGTGCTGAAGACCTTGCCTTAACTGGCCATATTAATGTGATGGATGCGTTATTAGATTTACCTAGTGTAGCTGGCGGCTTGACCAATGAATCTGCTGGCTTTAACTATGCTAATACTGGCATGAATACAATTAACTTAAGAAATCTTGGCCATGAAAGAACGCTTGTTCTCGTTAATGGCAGACGTTATGTCTCAAGTGATGTTGGTGAGGTATTGGCTGATATCAACTCCATTCCAACATCTTTAGTTGAACGAATTGATATTACTACCGGTGGTGGATCTGCAGCTTATGGCTCTGGTGCAATCGCAGGTGTTGTTAACTTTATTTTAAAAGATGATTTTGAAGGCGTTGAAGTTGAAGTTCGAACGAGTGAATCTGGAAAAAGTGATAATAAAAGTGACTTAATTCGTGCGACATTAGGGGGGAACTTTTCTGATGACAAAGGTAATATAGTTGTCAATTTTGAAAGATCAACTTCAGAAGGTTTAGCCTCTAGAGATCGAGATGTTACCGGTGTTAGATTAAGAACCGTTGATGGCCAAAAAGTACTGAATCCAGCCGATTTAAGTACTTATGCACCAACCTGGCGTTATGATATTGGCAACGAACAAGTTTCTTGGCTGAACGGAGAAATTGGTGACTGGAATGTTGATAAAGATGGTTATCGACATGCTGACAGCCGCACGATATCGACACCGATAGATAGAACTTTATTCAATGCATTAGCAAGTTATTACATCAACGATGATGTTCGCACGTTTGCTGAATTTACTTATGCTAAAACAAAAACGTCAAACCCTTCAGATTTATATGCGATTAGTTCATCTTATCGTGGTGCCGAAATTAGCATAGATAATCCCTTTGTACCTGACGAGTTTCGAAGAATAGCCTTAGCAGAAAATGATAGTCAAACCATTGGTTATCGCGGTCGACTTAATGAATTTGGGCAGGGTGGTTTTAATGCTGAACGTGTTGTAACACGATTTGTCTTGGGGCTTGATGGTACGTTTTCGGATGACTGGGATTGGGAGTTAAGTTATAACTACGGCCATGTAACCAATGATCAGTCGGGTAACGATGTTAATGAAGTTGCTTATAAAAAAGCGACTGATGTAATTTTAGACCCTAATACTGGCGAGGCTGTTTGTCGCGATGAAGCATATGCTGCTATAGGCTGTGTACCTACCAATGTTTTTGAACCTTTTACAGACGAGATGCAAAATTTTTGGACTAATTTGACCACGCTTGATGGCACTTTAGAGCAAGAAACATTAGTTGCTACTATTTCTAATAGTGATCTCTTTAGTTTACCTGCAGGAAGTGTTGGTTTTGCAGCAGGTTATGAACGACGTAAAGAGTATGCAGAAGAGCATCCAGATTCGGCGACGAAATCAGGACTAACGGGTGGTATTCAAATAGACAGTTTAGAAGGTTCATACGATGTTGATGAGTTCTTCATTGAATTGGATATTCCAATTTTAGCTGATATTAAGTTTGTGAAATTACTCGGTGTAAATATCGCAGGACGAACCACAGATTATAGTCATGTTGGCCGTAACGATAGCTGGCAAATTTCGTCACGTTGGGAAGTTAATGAAGATATAGCATTCAGAGCCCAATATTCAGAAGCTTTTAGAGCTCCAACTATTGCTGATATGTTCAATGGTGGCACTCGTCAAGGTTTAAACCTTGCTGGTATAGATCCATGTGACGGTATCTCGTTAACTTCAGCCGATGATGGCGTTAGTAGTGAACATGCTGCTGCTTGTCGAGCAATTCCGGCAATTGCGGATGCAATTAAAGATGGTGGTACTTTTAATGGTGCCCCTGATGATGACGTACAGCGTTATTCATTTTTCGGCCCATCACCCGATTTAGAAGTAGAAACGGCAGAAACAACAACAATAGGTTTTATTTATACGCCATCGTATATTGAAGATTTAACGGTATCTTTAGATTACTACAGCATTGTTATCGACAACATTATTACAGGTGTGAGCGATGATTATAAAGCGGAACGTTGTTTAGAAGGTTTAGCTGAATTTTGTCGTGCTGTTGATCGAGACAGTGAAACAGGCGTTATTCAAACGACTTATAACTATGTTTTTAACTTAGCTGGTCGCGAAGTTGAAGGTTTTGATTTAGAGGCTGGCTATAAATACTCTTTAGGTGAAATGGGCGATTTGAGCTTCAAGCTTCTCTACAATTATGTGACTAAGCACCAAACCAAAGCTTTACCCGACTCAGCATGGGAAGATAATTTAAATGAGTTACCTTACTTTGAGCAGCGAGGAAATTTTAGTACTAGTTATAGTTATGATGATTTCCAAGTTAACTGGACAACAGTATACCAAGGGAGCATTTATGACGATAAAGATGCGAGTTACTTCAATAATGATATAGAAGCCGTTGTTATTCACAATGCTCAAGTTCGCTATATCTTTGGAAATGAAATGACAATAGAACTTTACGCCGGTGTTGATAATGTTTTTGATCAAGATCCGCCATTCTTACCTGAAGGGTATAAACATGGTCAAGCGCAAACGGCTACCGCAAGTCCATATAGCCGTATCGGTCGCATGTTTTATTTAGGTACTACCATCAAATTTTAATCAGAACAGTGAAACAATTATCTCTTCACGTGATGATTGTTTCCTGCTGAATTTTCAAAAAATATAAATGAGAAAATTATGAAAAACAATAAATTATCACTTGTTGCTATGGTCGTCATATCAACCACATTCACTGCATGTAATGGTTCAGATGAATCTCTTGAAATTACGCCAAAGCAAAGCCAAGAGAATCAAAGTTCAGATTCAGCTTTACGTAATATGGCAGTAGATTCAGGAAATACGATTACCTCACCAGACGGTGTCGATGTTCCCGCAGCTGAAGGCGTTACTAACTTAATCGATGGTAACGATGGTTCTAAATTTTTATCTTTTAGTAACAGTGTCACTGTCGAGTTTAGTGCCGCAAAAACTTACGCACTTAAAGGTTATGCGCTAATCTCAGGAAATGATGCTCCGGAACGAGATCCTGCCGAATGGGTTTTGGAGGGCTCAACGGATGGTACAACCTGGACCGAAGTTGATAGTCGTTCAGGGCAAAGCTTTGGGAGTCGTGGTGAAAAACGTACCTTTGATTTATTAACGAATGAGACGAAATATCAACATTACCGTTTTAGCTTTTCAAACAATCCAGCTACAGCCGCGGGTATCTTTCAATTAGCAGAAATAGAGCTAACGGTTATAGCCGATGCCCCTCTAGTTGCTTTTGCCAGTAACAAATCGAGAGCTGAAATTGGTGAAGCTGTACAGTTTTGGGATCGTTCATTAGCCAATCCGACAAGTTGGCAATGGACCTTTGAAAATGGCGAGCCTGCAACAAGTGATGATCGAAACCCTTCTGTTACTTTTTCTACGCTCGGCGCAAAATCTGTGACACTTGTAGCAACAAATGACAAAGGTTCAAATGAGCTTGTACAGGAGAAGGTTGTTCATATTTGGGATCCTCAAACGCCATGGGCAGGTTATGTAAAACCGGTTGTATCACTTGTTTCACATTCCCCTGAACACGATGGACAAGCAGATTTTAGTCGCGTAATGCCTGATATTGAACAAGTTATTCACGATATTTCTTTAGCAGTAGCAAAAGTACTTTATAAAGATGTGACCGAGGCGCCACTGTTTAAAACCGTAACATTTGAAACAGGTGAATATGACTTCCCTGCCGCCAAAAGTGGCACAGATGAAGATATGGTCTTGATGATGGACGTAAATCATTTAGCTAATATGGCTAATCAAGGTGATGAAGCCCTACGTAACGAAGTTATCGGTATGTTATGGCATGAACTAACTCATGGTTACAACAACTCACCTAATTCAGGACAATATGCTGCTGGTGATGAATATCACTCATATTTAGAAGGCTTAGCTGATTACATGCGTATTAAGGCGGGTTTTAATGAACACAAACGAGCTGGTATTGATTGGGTTGCCGACTGGAATAGTGATGCTTACAACCAAACATCTTTCTTTCTTGAATGGGTAGCAAATAGCCATCGAAATACTGACTTTATCTATTTGTTTAACAAAGTAGCTGGCGAGTTAGAAGAGTGGAGTTTTGATGCAGCATTTAAATCTATTTTTGGTGAAGATACTGGTGCTGCAGAACTTTGGGCTGAATATCATCAAGCGCTGAATATTGAAGCTCCTTTTCCAACTGCAGTAGCTGGATATCGCAACTTTGCTATTGATGAAGGGATCGTTATCACAACAAATGCGACCACGGTAATTATTGCTGCTTTTGGTGCTGAAGAGGGGGTTGATAAATTAAATGATAATAATGTAAAAGTTAAGTTCAATGCATTTCTTGAAGAGACTTGGTGGCTAGAACAATATGCGCCTGAATTATCGCCAATCAATGATATTGATAACGTAGCAGTGAACTTTGAACTAACTGAAGCTATAACTTTACATAAATATAGCGTTACAACAGGTAATGATAATCAACATAGAGACCCTACAAGTTGGACAGTATCCGGTTCAATGGATGGGACTTCATGGACGCAATTAGATGCAGATAATTATCCTGATAATCCAGAGCGATTAATCACTTACCATTATGATATTGATAACGCTGCAACAGCTTATAAATATTATCAATTTACCTTTGAAAATGTACAACCAGAGGGTGATAGCATAGGTGGTGATAATGGTCGTTTGATTCAAATTGCAGAGATTGCAATGTTAACCGTCGAATAAATTTAAGATGATAAATGCGATAAGTATTTATTAGGTATTCAAAAGCCAGCGCTATGCTGGCTTTTGTTATTAGGGTAATAGTGAGGTTACTTTTCTCTTTTATGATCAATAACAGGCACGGTTCCTCTAACACTCAGGCCTATCGCTGAGTCTGTAATATCAAGTTTATGATATTTAAAAGCAAAGGACATTGCTTGTAAGGGACATTGCTTTTGTCCATCAACCCAAATCTTTTTATGAGTGTTCGCTTTTATTTGTCGAATAGCATTAGGGGTG
>Ga0105355_10002766_pt1 | contig 15711 bp, 9 predicted proteins | sample GOMGulsemesocosm_2_FD_83508 | JGI IMG/M metagenome (GOLD analysis project Ga0105355, IMG submission 83508) | Methane-oxidizing microbial communities from mesocosms in the Gulf of Mexico - GOM9C Gulf of Mexico | ecosystem: Environmental > Aquatic > Marine > Cold seeps | place: Gulf of Mexico... | reverse complement strand
TTATTGCCGTTGACTGGGGCACTAGCCATTTAAGAGCATTTTTATGCCGAGTAAATGATGATAAACACCTAACTATCATCGATAAAGCAAATGGCTTAGGGGTAAGTAAAGTTATTCACAGCTTCGAAAAAACACTTTTTGAATGCATTAATCCCTGGGTTCATCAGCATGGTAAATTGCCTGTTTTTATGATGGGGCAAATAGGATCAAGTATCGGTTGGAAAGAAACCAATTATATTCCCTGCCCAACCCAACTTGAAGATATAAGTGCTAAGTGTGTTAATTTTTCTTGCGCTGATCACGATATCACCATTATCCCGGGGCTAAGCTGCCGCTTATATAATGACATGCACGATGTTATGCGCGGTGAAGAAATGCAAGTATTAGGCTGGTTACAGCAAAGTCCTCAGCATTTAATTGGTAATCACTTGATTTGTTTACCTGGTACGCATACTAAGTGGGTATTGATTAAATCGGGACAGATAGTGCTATTTAAAACCGCCATGACTGGTGAATTATATGATTTATTATCAACCCAAAGTATCTTAATTCAAGAAAATAACGCTGAATTTAACCAAGCATCTTTTCAACTAGGTGCCGACTTTACCTTGAAAAGTGAGCAAGGCAGTTTTATCCATGGTTTATTTAGTGTTCGTAGCAAGCAGCTCTTTGGTGAACTCAGCCACTCGCAAGCAAAATCATACTTGTCTGGGTTATTAATAGGCAGTGATGTCCGCGCAGCGATGAATGCGCAAGAATGGCAATCATCACAATTAGCACAAGTGAGTATTATTGGTGCAAAACATCTCAGTCAGTTATTTTCCCAGGTACTTAAAGTTCATGGCATCAATACTAAGATTTATCCGGTCGCTGACATGACCTTATCCGGCTTTAATTCTGTCTATCAACAAATGAGCACGTCACTAGATAACAACACACCCGATACGAGTATGTCTTAGGAAAATTAACTGGTGCAGCAATATATCGACAAACACCCTGCCATCGCGATTTTACGCGGGGTTTTACCTAACCAAGTAATTGAGGTTGCCCAAACCTTATACACTCATGGTTTACGTGTGATCGAAGTGCCGTTAAATTCCGAGCGTGCCTTATTTTCAATTGAACAACTTGCAAAGGTGATGCCTGCTGAATGTTTAGTGGGCGCAGGCACAGTCACATGCGTTGCTCAGGCTCAGCAAGTTGCCAATAGTGGCGGTAAAGTGATCATATCTCCCCACTGTGATGCTGAAATCATTAAGTATTGCTGCGCTAATAAGCTCATGGTAGTTGCCGGTATTGCTACGCCCACCGAAGCATTCACCGCTTACCATGCCGGCGCGAGATGGTTAAAGCTATTTCCTGCATCGACCTATGGCATAAATCACCTCAATGCTTTACGCTCTGTGCTCCCTGCTGATGCTAAGATTATTGCAGTAGGTGGCATCAATGCCGCGAATGCGCAGCAGTGGTTAGCTAGCGGCGCTAACGCACTAGGGTTAGGCAATAGCCTGTACAAAGCGGGTGATGATATTGCAACCGTGAACCATAAAATTACACTATTAAACGCACAGTTAGCAACAACGTTACCTTGAAAGGATTTTTAGATTCCCCTAGAATCCCCTTAAGCATTTCTTAATCCTTAATATTATGAACTCAACTGACTCTGGTTATTTACAGCACTCAACCCCGTTAAATAATGGTGAAGATTCAAGCCAAATGGCTAAACTTATAGACATAATCCCCTGTCAATGTCAGCTAGGTGAAGGGGTTTTATGGCATGAACAACAACAAGCTATTTATTGGCTGGATATTGAATCCGCACTTTTATTCAAATATAGCTTAGCGACTAAAAACCTTGATCAGTTTTCGCTACCTTACCGGCTGGCGAGCTTTGCTTTTACGGCAACCGATAATGAAATTATTGCGGCTTTTGCCCAAGGGCTTGCCAGATATAATATTCAAACAAACGCACTGACTTGGCTTAGCCAACCAGAATTGTCAATTACCGGTAATCGCTTTAACGATGGCAAAACCGATCGCCAAGGTCGGTTTTGGGTTGGTTCTATCGTTGAGGAAGCTCAATCAGCAACCCAACAGGCTTATTTATATTGTGTCGATGAGCACGGGCAATGTCAGCAAAAAATGTCGCAGTTAAGCATTTCTAATGGTTTATGCTGGAATGAAGCCGGCACTATTTTATACCATACGGACTCCCCTACTCACGCTATTTATCAATACGACTATTGCCAAGAAAGTGCCAACCTTAGTAATAAACGCCTCTTTGCAACAACCGCTGAAAATGCTTTTCCCGATGGCGCAACCGTAGATGGTCAAGACTATTTATGGAGTGCACAATGGGGCAGTAGTAAGGTGATCCGCTATGATCACGTAGGTAATGTCAATGCGATACTCACCCTACCGGTATCAAACCCTTCTTGTGTCGCCATTGGCGGCGCCAACTTAGATTTATTAATAGTGACTACAGCCAAGCAAGGCTTAACTCAGTTACAACTTGAAGAAGAGCCATTGGCAGGTAATTTATTCATTTACCAGTTAACAGGTATTACCGGGTTATTAGAGGAAAACTGTCGATTATAAAAACGGGTGGCAAACACGGTTTGCCCCCAATACCTAAATTTATTTTAGACTCACTTAATTCAAATTAGCCTAACAAAAATACCGCGTATTAAATCTCGCATTCATTCAATTCAAAAATAAGTGATGATTGCGGGAATAACACGGGCAATTGCATGCCAAACGTCATCAAAGCTTCACCGCTAAAGGCTTGTCCTTGTATTTTACTTAAAATTGACGGTGAATACTCTTTAATCTCGGTAGGCCATATTAACGCTAAACGATACACTTTATCAGCCGCTAAACCAGCAAAGCGGTATTTAGGGGGAGTGGTACGTTTAGTTTCATTAACACTATTATAGGAAAATAGTGCTTGGGATTTATCCTGATTGATTAAGCCAAAATCAATCGAATCTCCATCACTATTTAAACGCACTAATTCACCACTATGAATTAATTTACGGTGCTTTTTATGTAACGCTAGCACGGTCGTTATTTGTTGGCATTCTTGTTCAGTTAGCTCTCGTGGGTCCATTTCTAAACCCATATGGCCAAAAAAGGCGACTGCAGCACGCATTTCCATGCTGACAGTACGACCCGTGATATGACAATTTCTCGGACCGATATGTGCGCCCATCACTTCAGCAGGGAAGAAAAATGAACAGCCCCGCTGAATGGATAATCGATCTAACGCATCATTAGAATCTGAGGTCCATACTCTGTCGGTATGAGCAAGTACGCCGTAATCAACCCGAGCACCACCTGATGAACAGCTTTCAATTTCAACATGGCGATGTTTTGCTTTTAAGCGATCAATCAGTTGATATACCGCATTAGTTTGCTGGTGAATAGCCGGTTTACCTAAGGCGTTACCTGCGTGATTAATATCACGGTTCATATCCCATTTAATGTAAACAATATTGGGATACTCAGTTAAAATATCATCGATGGCGTTAAATAAATACTCCGTAACGTCGGTGCGCGTTAAATCAAGTACCAGCTGATTACGGAACTGTAACTGCTCATTACCGGCGGTAGCTAAAACCCAATCAGGATGTGCACGGTATAGATCGCTATCAGGGTTGACCATTTCAGGTTCAAACCATAAACCAAATTCCATCCCTTGCTGATTAACATGCTCGATTAGCCCAGATAAACCGTGCGGGTAAATTGCTTTATCAACCACCCAATCCCCTAAACCGGCAAAATCACCACGCCGGCCTTTAAACCAACCGTCATCCAAGACAAATCGCTCCACTCCTAACGTTGACACTTTATCGGCTAACGATTTTAAGGTGGCCACATCATGATCAAAGTAAATTCCTTCCCACGTGTTGTAATGAATTGGGCGTGGCTTGATGCTGATATTCTCTGAAATTAACTCAGCACGAACATATTGATGAAAACAACGGGATAAACCACTAAAACCTTCATCTGAGTAGGCAGCATAAAGCATTGGGCTTTGATAAGACTGCTGCGGCTCGAGTATTATTTCGCCAGGCATTAATAATTCGCCAAGTTGCACATAGCTTCTGCCTTCAGGTAGTAACTCTGCACGCATTTTATGATTGCCACTCCAACCTAAGTGAAAACCATAACACTCGCCGGCTTGCTCATGTGTTTGATTGCTATGCATGATTAAACCTGGAAAGTTATCGTGTGATGTTTTTCCTTTACGATTTTCGCGTACGAAGCTACCTAAAAATAGGTCTAATGAATTTCGTTGAAACTCATTAGACCAACGTCCTTCAAAAGACATAATTTTATTCATGGTATCTGGCATTGGCATAGTGGGTGCAGCACACCAATTTACATTAACCGAGTCATCACTCACATTGACTAATTTAGTCGCTGACGACAACACGTCAGTATTTTTATCTAGCGATAGCGTATGAATCACTTTTATCTGACGAAGTTCATCAAGTGATTCAAATACCACTTGTTCAGTTTCTGATTGGCTATTCACTGTAGGCGTAATGCTTTGTAATTCACCACCTAACGACCAACCAAAGTCATGATTATTTATCTCAATACCCGGTGCGCCAGTAAAACCTTCACCCATTAATGGCGACAACGAAATAGGGGCTTCAACCACAACAGAACATTTGGCTTCTTGGCGCGTGGCTAACATGGTTAACATTTGCGCGGAGGTGTGTTTAGATAGTAACTTACCCCAATAAAGAATAGCGGGTGTTTTATCTATACAATCAATGATTAAGCTCGTGTTATTACTATTAAGTTGAACATACTGTTGGCTTGGTTTCATGGTAAATGCCCTTGATATTGAAAATTATAAAAACTTATTGATAGTTTATTGGCAATAATTAGGTTAACTGTTCTTATTTATATCGCTATAGAAAAAGCTTAGTTGCAGCAACTAAAGGCTCATAAACTACAATATAGATAAGGCTACCTTATTAGATCAATTATTCTTACCGATTCTCATTACATTGATAAAGAACAAGAGTAACGGTAGAACTAAAATACCGCTGGAATATATCATATAAATAAGGTTAATATGAACAAAAGATTTATAACTAAAGAGCATCCCAATGGATAACCAAACAATTCAAATTGCCGTGTTTTGTTTCATCACCGCGTTAATCGCTTTTCTCACCTATTTAAAGTGTGCTGGTGAAAATAGAGCTAAAGCCAATTCTAATAAAGAATACTTCCTCGCTGGAGGCGGACTGTCATGGGTGTTTATTGCCGGTTCCATCACCTTAACGAACTTAAGTACCGATCAACTGATTGGCATGAATGGCAACCAAATGGTGTTGTTGGCTTGGTGGGAGATCGCAGCCTTTTTCGGTTTAATGATTTTGGCCAAAGTATTCTTGCCTATTTATTATAAGAATAATTGTACCACCACCACTGAACTCTTAGAGCGCCGGTATAACGATCCGCACATTAGAGCGGTAATCGCGTTACTGTTTTTATTAGGTAATTTATTTATCTTCTTACCGTCGATTCTATACGGTGGTTCGTTGTTTATGAAATCGATGTTCAACCTTGATTTATCAATAATGACTTTAGCGATTACCTTTACTATTGCTGGCGCGAGTTATGCCATTTTTGGTGGCTTAAGAGCGGTAGCTGTTTCAGATACCTATAGTGGTATTGGTTTATTATCGTTAGGTACTTTAGTCGTTATTCTTTCTCTATCGGCTATCAATTTTGATTTTAGTGGTATCCCAATTGAGCGTTTAACGCTTATTGGTAATGATGATTCACCGCTCCCTTGGCATACATTACTAACAGGGATGATATTCATCCAAACCTTTTATTGGAGCACTAACCAAACCATTACCCAACGTGCGATGGCTGCGCCCAATATTAAAGAAGCACAAAAAGGTGTATTTGCAGCAGCAGCAATCCGTATTCTTATTATTCCACCCATGATTGTGTTACCGGGTGTGGTCGCTTATAAACTATTTGGTGATGTCGGTGATTTAGCTTACGGACAAATTGTTGCTGAAGTTTTACCGGTATGGTTATCAGGTGCCTTTGCAGCGATGATGGCCGCTGCGGTATTAACCAGCTTTAACAGTATATTAAACTCTTCTGCTGCGTTATATGTGTGTGATATTCATGAGCAATACTTTCAAAAAGAAAAGCAGATAAAAGTGCATGTAGTGAGTAATGTAGCGTCTATTAGCTTTTGTGTACTTGCGCTATTTTTAGTGCCTTTTTATGCTTCTGCAGAGAGTATTATTAACTTAGTACAAGAGTTATATGGCATGCTAAGTATGCCTATACTTTCAGTGTTTATTGTCGGTTTATTGTTTAACAATGTTGACGCGAAAGCGGCTATTGCGGCGGTATTAACCGGTACGCTCTCTTATGCATTTTTTGTCTTTGTATGGGCACCGTTCCATTACATTCACATGATGTTTATTACGCTACTCATTTGTATCTTTGTTGCATTATTTATCAATCGCTTTATCTTTAAAAATCATGCTGAATTGGTTTTTAACGAACAAAAGTAGTTACTCAATGATGTAGTTATTACGCTATTGTAAACATAAAAAACGCTGCTAATAATCAATTAGCAGCGTTTTTTTTATGTTTACAACTCTTTAAAGCAGTGAGAATCTCCTCAAAAAAGTAAGATGTCATTCGTTAGCTAAACTCGTCGTCAGCCTGAGTATTGCGCATTTTAATGCCAACAATCTTTCTTTGCTGTGATTTATTATGCATGGTCATCAAACGATTAACTTGTGATAACGACGCTAACATCGCCTGAATTGGCATTAAAAAATTCTGTTGATGTAATTCAAAAATAACGTCTTTAGATAGCGCTTTTAGCACTGCTTCATTAATTGTATATAAACCTTTTAGCTTATTTTGCTCTTGATCTTCAAACTGTAAGACTAATTCAATTTCTACCAATAAATTATGTTTTAATAATAACTCAGTAAATTGATGGCTTTGCATTTCACTTTGATAATACCCTGCCATGTTTTGCTGAATACTTTGTAAAAACTGACTTGGCTCTTGCTGTTCAAAAAGTGCTTCCCCATCCGTTTCGCTGACATAATCACTGGCTTCATCTATGTACAATGTTAAGGTTTTATCCGCGGTAGGATCTGGCCCTAATTCAAATGGTGTTCTTAATATTGTTGCCGGCACATAGGTAGCTAACCATTTTTTTTCACTAAAGAATAGATTAATCCCTTGCTGTAGCCCTAACATTGAAATAGCTCTCATTTTACCTACTTTGGCATCCTTCATGTAAACAACGGGAAAGTTAGTGCTCGCATTAGCAAATTCATTTACCGATACCGCCGCTAAATGCTGCTTGGCACTTTGGCTAAAGTTGCTATGAGGTAAAACGTTCAATTTTTGGTGTTTACTTGGATCTAATAAAACATAGTTAGTCATTATTATTCTCGAATTGGTTATTAAATCTTAGAAAAGCCAATAGACTCGACTTTTTCGATTAGTGCTCGGTGTAATGGCAAGGTAAATTTAAGTTGCTCTATACGTTTTTGATTGAGGGCAAATTGTCGTTGGGCAACGCGATCTTTTTGATGGAGATAATCCATGGCATTAAAGTCTGTTTTAAAGCCGGCACCATAAAGAATATATTGATAACTCGCCGCGGTAAATGCTTCAGTATTATCAGTAAAATCAAACTCACTTGGCGACCTATGCTGCCAGATAGCCAGTAATTCTTGTAAAGATTGAGGCGTGCTGCTGTCGCTACGATTGTCTTGCCAAAAAGGCTCGCTGCGCTCACCTAATACATAGTGTAGTTTGAGAAAATCAATCACACCACGCCACTTAGTATGCATCATGGTGTTAAATCGCTTGGCCACAATCGCTAAGTTGTTGGTGTTTGGAGTTAGCTGATCGGCAATATAATTGGCTGAGGTTTCAATCAACATTAACGCTGACGCTTCAAGCGGCTCTAAAAATCCAGCCGATAAGCCCACTGCAACGCAATTATTCTTCCAAAATACAGCACGATGCCCTGGTTTAAAAGATATTTTTCTGGTGGTTTCAGGTAGCTTGCTTGTGCCTAAATATTTAGCTAGCACGGCTCTCGCTTGTGTTTCACTGCTATGTTTACTTGAATAAACATAGCCAACACCGCGTCGTTTCTGCAAACCTATATCCCAAACCCAGCCAGCCTCTTGAGCGGTTGAGATGGTTTGACTGGCAATTGGCGCATCGTTACTGTCGTAATCAACTTGCACAGCTAAAGCGGTATCAGCAAAGAAAGTATGCTCACACGAAATAAAGGGGGTTTTCAGTGTTTCACCAAGCAATATACTTTTCATGCCCGAGCAATCAATGAACAATTCAGCACTCAATTCACCATGCTGCTTCGTTACTAATGATAAAATGTCACCATTATCTGCTTGCTTAACATCTTGAACGGTATCTTTTACATGGTTTACTTGTAGCTGATCACAACAATGCTCTCGTAATAAATTGATAAACTCTGCAGCATCGAGATGATAACCATAATTAGCCACCACTTCATATTCTTTGTTAGCAATAGATTTAGGCGCTAGGCCTTGCTCACATAAATATTGTTGAAAAGTAACCGCTTGGGCAAAAGATTGCTCTGTTGACAGTGACTTCTGCCAATAGGGCGTTAAGTCAAACTTATTAAATGCTTGCGGCTCAGTAAAGGGATGATAATAAACATCGTTACTAGCTGTTATCCAATTAACGAATTTACTGGCTTGCTTAAACGTTGCAGAACAGCGATTGATAAAGGTAGTTTCACTGATCCCTAATTTTGCCAACGTTTGACGCATGGTTGGCCAAGTACCTTCACCAACCCCTACCGTGGCGATATCAGGTGATTCAATTAAGGTCACTTTCACTGCGCTATTATGCTTTTTCGCAATTAATCCGGCCGTGATCCAACCCGCGGTGCCCCCGCCCAAAATAATGATATTTTTGATGTTTGAAGACATTGAAGACCTTTTAATGAACTATTATTGGCTGTTATTGAATATTAGTTAACAAAAAAGTACATGAATAAGCAATAGTTACTTATATCATGTACTTTTATTTTACACGTTTACATTCATGCTAATCACTTACATTAAGTAAATGTTAATTAGAATGAACCTCTAACGCCAACTGAGTAGCGCGCACCTGAACGAATTTGTTCAGTAAAGTGGCTACGAATAGCACCATATTTATTGGTGTACTCATCAGTTAAATTAACACCTTCAAAGAATACGGTGAAGTTATCATTAATATCATAACTTGCGCTAGCATCCCATTGTCCGTAAGTTTCAACAAACTCAGGCTTACCTGTGTCTGGGTTGCTTAAGGTTTGTAAGAATGTTTCACGGTTGTTATAAGCGATACGTGCTTGAAAGCCATCTTTTTCATAGAAAGCGATAAAGTTTTGTGAATCACCTAAACCTTCTAAAGCAAACGTTTGACTGCTGTTAGTCGCATCATAGCTGGCATCACTATTTACAATAGTAGCATTCACTTGGAAACCAAAACCGTTTTCCCAAGCATGAGACCATGCTAATTCAAGACCATCAACTTTAGCCGTTTCACCATTGCGTGGACGAGATACATCAAAGACATAGGCACCACTGGCTAATGAAAACTCTTCTTCAGCAACGATAGTAGTTATAAAACCATCAACTTCTTTACTAAAGATACCGATAGATACGGCACTCGTATCAGCGTAGTACCACTCATAAGATAAATCCCAGTTAGTTGATAAGAATGGTTCTAGGCTTGGGTTACCACCGCTAGCAAGTAGAATATCAGGACGAGTAGTACCAATATTCGTTACCGGTGCCATTGATGCCATTGTTGGACGAGTAATCGTTTCAGAATAACCAACACGTAACACCATGTCTTCTTCAACTTCAAACTTAACATTTAAGCTAGGTAATAAATTTGAGTAGCTGTTCTCTAAAGAAATTGGCGATGAAATACGCTGACCATTAGCATCTTCCGCGTACACTTGGTCTAAAATAGTCGCATCAGTTAAGTTATCTTGAATGTCTAATAACGTCGCTTGATTTCCTTTGGCTGTGGTAGTGGTTTCACTATATCTGAAGCCTAAGTTTGCTGTCCAAGGAATATCGCCTAAATCACCTTCAAATAAGAAGTCGATATAAGCAGATAAAATTTCTTCTTGTACTTCAAAACTAGTACCTAGCTCAACCGGTGTATAGCCTTCTAAAGCGGCAAATGCAGCGATGTTTGTTGCAGCATCATCACCACGAACAGCTGATTGTCCAGTAATAGCAGCATCAGACTCAAGGTATGATAAGTAATTATCAACATTGTAACCGAAGAATGAAGATGGAATACCAGCAAACCAATTATTTGGTGTTACTAATTCGCCTAATTCATCAGGAACATCACTACCGTAACCACAGTAGAAACAGTTTGGAAGTGATGGCGATTGGAAGATTTTTGAACTTTTGGTTCTATCTTGTGTATACAAGCCAAATTTCAAGCTAGTGAAAGTATCGCTATCAGGGGTGTAAGTGAAATCAGCACGTACTTCAGTGATTTCATCTTCACGTTCGTCACCACCACGCTCTACATAGTGAGCATTAAGCTTACTAGCATCTGCTTCAGTGAATGGACCACTGATACCGTCAGACATTAATGATGGAATATCACCACCTTCTCTAAAGTCATAAGTATAACCGTTAGCATAACCCATTACGGCAAAAACACGACTTTGATCACCACTTAAGTCTTCAGCTTTAGAAGACGATAAATCGATATTCACATTTAAGTTTTCAGCTAAATCCCAATCGGCATTAAAACCTAAGTTTTGAATTTTAACGTTACGATCTAAACCTTGTTGTACAAAATCGGTTGCACCTGAACCGCCGCCGTCTGGATCATCAAAAGCGTTATGCGACCAATAAGTTACTGTTTGAGTTGCTGGATCTACTTCGAAATCTCTAAAGTTACCTGGTGTAAACCAGTTAGCATAGTTATTAACTTGTGATTCAACTTCAAATTTAGAATACAAACCATCAAACGTTAACACTAGATCTTCAGTAGGAGCATATTGCACCACTAATGTACCGCTGGTACGACTTCGATCTTCAACATTAGAGGTTAAATCGTAGTTACGTGGAACCCATACGTTGAAAGCTTCTTTGCCAGTACCGGCAGCAGCATCAAAATCGTTAGTTTGAATGTGATCTACTTGATAATAACCGCGTGTATCCGCTTTATTGATTTGTGCTTTACGCTCTTGAACAGAGAGTGACAGTAAAACACCAACAGTATCATCATTAAAAGTATTACTAACAAGACCTGTGAAGGATGGCGTAGTTTCTTCTGACATGCTGTCATTAGTTACTTTAGCGCTACCGAATGCTTTAAATTCACCAAACTGAAATGGCTTAGCTGTTTTCAAATTAATGTACGAACCAATGCCACCACTTTGATTAGCTGCATTTGACGTTTTAAACACATCAGCGCCAGAAATTAACTCAGCAGGTAACGTATCAAAGCTAAATTCACGCCCTGATGTTTCAGACGCCATTTGACGACCATCAACGGTAACTAAGTTAAACTGCGGGCCAAAGCCACGTACAGAAATGAATTGACCTTCACCACCGTTACGATCAATAGCAACACCGGTAATACGCTGTAAAGACTCGGCAACATTGGTATCTGGAAACTTACCTAAGTCCTCTGCGGTAATGCTATCAGAAACAGTATTAGACTCACGTTTCTCTAACATTGATTTTTTCAAGCTACTACGGATACCCGTAACAACAATAACTTCTGTTTCTTTTGCGTTAGCATCTTCTTGTGCAGCAATAACAGTCGTGTTGGTTAATGCGCCAGCAACAGCTAGTGCAATGGCTGATCTTTTTGTAAATATTGAACCTATATTTTTAGGCATTTTATTCCCCTTTCCTCTGTGTTTAGTTTTTTATTACAGACTAAGCTTATAAAGCTTATTTATCATACAAATATATTCACTGTGCAAAAAAACTTAACTAGCTTTGTGAAACACCAGTCAATATATTATAGGATTTTTATGCGTATATTGCGTACTTTACGTACCCAATTACTATGTAATTATCGTTTAAAAGCGGTTGTACCCTACTAAGTAGTGCAACCGCTTTATACTAATTGCTTGTTATGTTTTTATAAAATTAGTTATCAGTGAGTAGTCTGCTAAATTAGCCGCTAACTCTGTACCTTTTTCACCGCTGCTAACCATTTGTTATAAAGTGCATTTCTATTTTCATCATTTATTTCTGGTGTAAAACGTTGCTGACAATGCCACATTTTTTCCAGTTCTTTGGTTGAACTAAAAATTCCAGCTTGTAAACCAGCTAAGTAGGCAACACCTAACGCGGTTGTTTCAGTAATTTCAGGGCGGTCCACTGTTGCACCTAAAATATTTGATAAAAAACCTAACAACCAATTATTAGCAACCATACCACCATCAACTCGAATTAATGTTGGTCTAAGGCCATCATTCTCCATCGCCTTTTGTAAATCTTTAGTTTGATAACATACCGATTGCAATGCGGCGGTAACAATTTCTTTAATACCTGAATCACGGGTTAACCCTAAAATTGCACCTCGAGCATTCGGATCCCAATAAGGTGCTCCGAGCCCAGTAAACGCCGGTACCATAACCACACCATGATCGACAGGGACACTTTTCGCTATGGCTTCAGTTTCGCTCGCATTATCAATGATTTTCAAGCCATCTCTAACCCACTGAATAGTTGCGCCGGCCATAAAAATAGAGCCTTCAATAGCATAGGTAGGCTTACCATTAAGACGATAGGCAACCGTAGTGAGTAATTTATTTTTAGACTTTAACGCTTTGTCGCCGGTATTTAGCATTAAAAAACAGCCGGTGCCGTAAGTGCTCTTTGCCATACCTTCATCAAAACAAGCTTGACCAAATAAAGCGGCTTGTTGATCACCAGCCATCGCTAAGATGGCAATTTCGGTATCAAATAGTGATGACTCAGTTTTGCCAAAATCAGCAGCTGAATCCATCACTTCAGGCAACATAGATAAAGGAATATCAAATAATGCTAGTAACTCTTGATCCCACACTTGTTGATGGATATCAAAAATCATGGTGCGAGAAGCATTGGTGGCATCGGTGCGATGCTCTTTTCCACCGGTTAAATGCCATAATAAGAAGGTATCAACGGTACCAAAGGCAAGTTCACCACGTGAGGCTTTTTCTCTGGCGCCATCGACATTATCTAAAATCCAACGAATTTTGGTGGCAGAGAAATACGGGTCTAGTAATAAACCGGTTTTATCATTAATTAACTGGTCTATATGAGGAGACTGAATAGACTCACAGTAAGCAGAAGTACGTCGGTCTTGCCAAACAATGGCATTATATATTGGCTTACCGGTAACGCGATCCCATACTAACGTGGTTTCACGTTGATTGGTGATACCGATAGCACTGATGCTTTTAGCATCGACATTATTATCAGCAAGTACTTTACGGCAGGTATTCAATACCGTTTCCCAAATATCAGTAGGGTTATGTTCAACCCAACCATCTTGCGGAAAGTGCTGCTCAAATTCCTGCTGCGCTACCGCATGAATTTTACCTTGTTCTGTAAAAAGTATCGCTCTCGAGCTAGTGGTGCCTTGATCGATTGCTAATAAGTATGTCGACATTCTTGAGATTTATCTTATTTAATTAAAAATAGTTATTCGATAATGCACATAATCTTTGTTTTTATCAACATTTATTTTCATATTCGAACATCAGCAATAAATATTATGTTTTGGAAAAATTAAAAGATGTGGGATAATTTTGTTACTAATTTATTTGTCAGTTAATTTTAATATTTAAGGTAACCCTATGGCACTGAACCAACGCCAAACAGAACTTGTTGATCTAGTGCATGAAAAAGGTTTTATTACTATTGATGAATTAGTACAACACTTTAGTGTTACCCCACAGACTATCCGTCGAGACCTCAACTTACTGGCTGAATCAGGTGTTATTATTCGTCACCACGGCGGTGCTGAAAGCTCATCGACCACTGAAAACACCTCTTATCAATCCCGCAAGATTTTGAATTTAGAAGCAAAAGAAAGTATCGCCAATGACATTGTTAAGATGATCCCTAATGGCTCTTCATTATTTATTAATATTGGCACCACTACTGAAACGATAGCCCGTGCGTTACTTAATCATCAGGGCTTAAATATAGTTACCAATAATATTCATGTTGCTACTATTTTATCTGCAAAAAAAGACTTTACCGTTATCATTGCTGCTGGTGAAGTAAGGCATAGAGATGGCGGTATTATTGGTGAAACTACTTGTGAATTTATGAATCAGTTTCAAATGGATTTTGGTATTATCGGTATTAGCGGTATATGTAGTGACGGTTCATTAGTTGATTTTGATTTACGAGAAGTACGAGTCGCACAAGCGATTATTAATAATTCAACCAATGTATTACTGGCTGCTGATCATTCAAAATTTGGCAGAAATGCTATGATTAAGCAAGGTAACATCTCCCAGATAGATCACCTTTTTACCGATCAACAACCCCCTCATGACATTAAAGAAATGCTATCCAGTCATAGTATTGTCACCCATGTTGCCTAAATATTTTATCTAAAAAAATATAAAACCTCTTCTCTAAGCACCATAAAACTTACTAATTAACAATTAGCTAGCAAGTTTTTTGTTCTAAAAAACACACTCACCTTTCTAAAAAGAACATACAAACACTTGAAACGAACACAAACGAACACTACAATACTCATTAACGAACATCGTATTTATCAGACAAAATTGAGAAGTTATCCATGAATGAAGTAAATGAGCTATTTGACGTTGTGGTTATCGGAGGTGGTATCAATGGCACCGGTACTGCAGCCGATGCCGCTGGTAGAGGTTTGAAAGTGCTGTTGTGTGAGCAAAACGACCTAGCTTCTGCCACGTCATCAAACAGTAGTAAGTTAATTCATGGTGGCTTACGCTATTTAGAACATTATGAGTTTAAATTAGTAAAGCAAGCCTTAGCAGAACGCGAAGTTTTATTAAAAAATGCTCCTCATATTATTAAACCATTAAGGTTTCGCTTACCCCATCAACGCCATTTAAGACCTTCTTTGTTGATTAGAGCAGGATTGTTTTTGTATGATAACCTGGCAAAGCGAGTGACCTTGCCGGCATCAAAAGGTATTAAGTTTGGTTATGATAGCCCGCTAGTTGATAACATTATTAAAGGTTTCGAGTATTCAGATGGTTGGGTAGATGATGCACGTTTGGTGATATTAAATGCGCTAGCGGCACAAGATAACGGCGCGGCGATAAAAACCCAAACCAAATGTATTAAAGCGGTACGTGAAGGTGAGCTTTGGTGTATTACCCTACAAGATACCTTAACGGGCCAAACCTATACCGTTAAATCACGTAGTGTCGTTAATGCATCTGGCCCGTGGGTAGCTAAATTATTTTCTGAAGCACTAACATTAAAATCACCGCAAAATGTTCGTTTAGTTAAGGGCAGCCATATTGTTGTACCAAAACTACACGATCAACCAGAAGCATACATGTTGCAAAATGCCGATCAACGTATTGTGTTTGTCATTCCTTTTGAAGAAGATTTTTCTTTAATTGGTACTACTGATGTTGAATATAATGGC
>Ga0105355_10002755_pt1 | contig 15744 bp, 6 predicted proteins | sample GOMGulsemesocosm_2_FD_83508 | JGI IMG/M metagenome (GOLD analysis project Ga0105355, IMG submission 83508) | Methane-oxidizing microbial communities from mesocosms in the Gulf of Mexico - GOM9C Gulf of Mexico | ecosystem: Environmental > Aquatic > Marine > Cold seeps | place: Gulf of Mexico... | reverse complement strand
GATCTAACCCTTGTTGTAAAAGTGCTAAGCCAATATCCTTCAGCTTGCCGGCATCATCGTTGTAACGAATTTTGTTAATAACAACGCCTAGATGACAAACATCTCCTGAGATAGTTCTGCTAGTAAGGTGACCTGCGGGTAGCATGACATTATCAATATCAACTGGGATTTCTGGTACCCAGCCACTATCAAGAGCTTCTTGCCACTTTTGCGCTGGTGTCTTATAATTTATACCGCTATGAGGAGTATGGTGATACTCATCGACAATCCATGATTCAAGTGCTCGACGTAGTGCATCAATCGTTAATGTCGCTTGCGCTTTAATATCGTGCTCTAGTTTTTTCTGGTCGTCTTGCGTGGATACGTATCCTGGCACAGATCTTGCTAGGGAATTCCTCACGGTAAGGTTAAACCTTTCTATAAACGGTTTAAGCCAAGGGCTATTAGAAGCAACCGTCTCAATAATCGAACCACAATAACTTAAGATATATCCATGTGTTTCGATAGAGCAAAACCCTGGTCCTCCATCAAAAACGAATAGCTCTGGCACTCCATAACAAAACCAACGGTTATTATGCAGCGTATGATAGCTTCCATCTGGTTTTGGGCAAATGGCATGACGAACAGCACTGATGATGGTAGAGCTTGGCTCGCCACTGCCTAACTGCATTTCATAACCCAATATGCAGCGGGTATATACATCCAACAAGAAAATAACGGTTACTGCACCAAGGTAATTACCCTCTTCGTCAACAACACCGATTTGAAGATAGACTCCATCTGCCTCTACACGTTCTAAAGGTCTTTTTGTCATAAACTTTTTAACGGCATTACGTAATAATTTTTTGTTTTCAGTTTTACTGTATTTCTTTTTGAATAGCTCTTTAGGAGCAATAATGCTTTTTAGCCACGTATTGAACGTTTCTCGCGAGGGCCAATCATCGAACCTTTCCTTAGCAATGGGTACGAACTTGTCATAAGTGTATTGCATTGACTGAGCTACAGGTTTGAAGAAGTATTCATCTGCAACTTCTATAGCCAGTTTCCTAATGCCATCCGAAAATTTTGATTTTCGTTTATGTTTTATTTTCGTGTTCTTGGGTTTAGCACCGCCAACTTTTGTATTCTCCTCTTTTGCCCAGTTTCCTAGCAACGTTAAACTTGGTGGGTTTGAGTCGTTAAGTTTCTTACTAGTAATTTCAATACATTTCTTTCTGACTTTTTTGCCGCCAACACCACCTTTTTTCCTGCCCATGAGCTCATTTAGGGTTTTAATGTAAACATCAATGCGGTTTTGTTCGATTATTTCAGATGGTGTAAGAATTCCAGCCGAGTGAGGACCGGGTTGTCTATCATCGACAAAGAATAGAATTGTTCCGAAAGCTTGTTCCATTTCAAAGTTAGTTAAAATTAATGGCGGAAGCTCTTTAGACTCAAATACAAGTGTTACATGTTCGTCTCCAATAGGGATAATACGAGCTGGCATGTCTTTAAAACGAACTAATGCCCCCGATTGACGAAGTGATTTTGTATTGGTGGTTTTATTCATAAAGTTTCCTAGAAATTAAATGAGAAAGTAAATTGTGATTAAAGGTTCAAAGTTGATGACTAATACTAATCCCAGGTAAGTACCAGGGAGGACCAAGGCTTAGTTAAATCACAAATAAATAGTCGATGTGCGATAGCTCTTTTCACAAAAACACGAGGAATACCTCTTCTGTCTGCAATACGATGCATTTGAGCAAGCGTCTTTTTTTTTGGTGTGATCTTTGCAGTTAACGCTCTAAATTCGTTAACTGGGCTGGAGTGAATAAGACTAGGGTAGAGCTGTGCGAGGTTTTCAGGTCGATAGCCTTTTCGAATATCATACTCAGTGAGTACTTCAAAGTTTTCACCTTTCTTTTTGTATTGTTCTTCAAGAAACTTAAACTTCTCTTTGTTTTCCTTTGTCTGCGCATCTTTTGCATACTTAACTTCACTAACAATGTCTTTTCCATTTTTAACGAACTTTTTGCTATCTGGCGTGTAATTTACTGGCTTATCGTTATATAAGTGAACAAGAGGCTCTGGTTGCATCTCAAAGTCTTCATCATCTTCTAATTCAAATGCTTCTAATCTCATGTGATCACGTTCAAGCTCACTTTCTAAAACACATGCCCGCATGGATTTTCTGATAAAACCAACGCTGGTGTTTCGAGAGAATGATTGCTTGGCTTGGATTCTTGGTTTTCTTATCATGGAGTCATTTAAACTATTTAAAAGATTTTATGCGGATTATAGGAGCTTTCAATAAAAACACAAACAGCACAAGATACTGATTTAATTAACGTTATATTATATTTGTGTGGGTAAGCTCTTGTTTCTAAACTATGATTTTAAAGCTAAATATTTACCCTTAAATTAAGTTAAAAACGGAAAAACTCAGAAAATAATTTTGTGGTTCAACGACTAACATTCATTTGCGACGAATGACATGAAAAACTTTTCTGTCAAAAAAATAATATACGCGTTCAAGGGCTTACAGCCACTGACAGTTGTATTTATTTAGTGTTTTAATAAGGGCAGGAGAGAGTAAGCCATGACCACTTTTACTTGATATACATCAAGCGTTTATCAGTTTTTGAGCAAAGAACTCTATTAGATCTTTTTTACTATTGCTGACTGTTTCATAATGAGACATACTGGCTCTGACTATTTGAATAATAATAAGATTTTTCTAAATATGGACATGCAATTGGAAAAACTAAGCTACGCTCAACAACAACGTCTCGCCTATATTGACTTTAAGTTGTTTTTTACCGGCAGCGTTACACGCAGCGAAATTGTCCAGCACTTCAAATTAGGTGTTTCTGCCGCTACTCGCGATATCAACCTCTATAAAGAACATGCGCCAAAAAACATGGCGTATGACAATACACAAAAAAAGTATTTTCTAACCAATAGCTTCAAACCACTCTTTAAACATGATGCAAAACGCACGCTAGTTAAGCTCGCCCATCAGATATCTGATGGCTTTGATGCAATTGGTGATGTTGAATTCCCAGTTGAGCAACCAAGCCAGCTTAACGTACCTGATATCAACGTTATTGCTAAACTAACTCAGGCAATGATTAACGGCAAAGCGGTAAGTGTTATTTATACCTCACTTTCAAGTGGCTCTGGTGCTCGTGAATTAGTACCACATACCATTGTTGATAATGGCCTTCGTTGGCATGTACGTGCTTATGACAGAAAGAATAATGCGTTTAGGGACTTTGTATTAACACGCCTTGCCAAAGTAACGGTTATTAATAATGAACCTGAAGTAAATGAAATTAAGGTTCAAGATGAACTGTGGAATACAATCATGCCACTAGAAATAGTCCCGCATCCTAAGAATGTTGAATATCCAACCGCCATTAAAATGGATTACGGTATGGAAAATGGCGTGCTCAAATTAGATGTTAGGGCTGCTATGGCTGGTTATCTGTTAAGGCGTTGGAATGTAGATTGTTCTGAAAGTGGCTCACTTTCAGGCCCAGAATATCAATTGTACTTGCAGAATAATCAAGCTTTAAACACTAAAAATAACCATAGTGCTGAAAATCTAGCTATAGCACCTGGTTATAACAAGGAATATTTTTGATGACTCAAAAAAATGGACTTTCTGCATTAGAAATTACAGACTTTCCTATTGATGACGACTGTGTTGGAGCTAAATGGATCGTAGAAAATGACGAACAATTGTCAAAGTTAATAGCAATAGTGGTGATGGGACAGGCAGCTCAGGCTGCATATATTATAGATGAGCTTATCCCTGCTTCACCCGCCTTCACTAATGAAGCTTTGCAAAGCGAAGCTATCATTAAATTTACTGTTCAAGGAGAAAAACAAACACCAAGAGTCGGTTATCCGAGGCATCAAAGAGATGGACTGATCTTTGAAATAATATCCTGGATAGCAGCAAAACAAATTGCAGGTGATAAGTGTTATTTAAAGGATCCTCATACTAGTGCTACATCGCAGGGCTTAGATGGGATAATGATTGAGCTGAGCGAAGACTCTAGTCAGATCGAAAAATCAACAATATTCGAAGATAAGTGTACTGAACATCCTAGAGATACATTTAGAGAGAATGTCATTCCTGGATTTGTTGATCGTCACAGTAACACAAGAAATGCCGAACTTATTGCCGCTGCCGCAAGTTTAATTCAGTTAAGTGGAATTGCAACTCCACAGGCCATGCAAATGGTTAGCAGAGTTTTGGACAACAGTTATAGACACTATAGGGCTGCGTTTGCACTTACAGATAAATATGATACTGAAAAAGCTAGGAAAGGGCTTTTTAAGGGGTATAACAGCTTGGAAGGTATCAATCAGTCACAGAGGATTGGTGCAAGTCTAATTGTTGAAGGTGAACTAAGAGATTGGTTTGATTTAATCGCTATAAAAATTATTGGATATATCCAAGAAATTGATGAGGTGCAAGCCTAATGTATGATCCAGAAACGGCTACTTTACTTCGAGCAGCACCAGAACTTCCAGATCTAGACCCTAATGATTTACCTAGGCTATTAACAAACCACTACGCTCGAATTATTTCCTATAGACTGAGCGATGAAGAGCACGAGACAGATCAAGATAATTGGACGCTAGATAAAATAGCAGACAGTTATGAACTTATGGTATCTCTTAGTGAAGAGCCAAGTATTAAGCGTCCATCAGCTTTTGTTGCTGCTAGTGCCCAGTTAATAATTGCCAGGCGTGAGGAGTTACTGAATGTTGACAGAAGTATATTGCCTAACATTACTAGAGACAGTTTAGCTCCAGAAGTTTCTGCCGTATTACTATTTTTAATTGCTGAACAATACGCTGATGCTCATGAAGCAGCATCAAAAATTAATATTATTGATGCTGAACCTACAAGCATTGTTTCTCTATTGACTCAATATGTTATTGATCTAGCTAGAGGCAACTTGTCTAACATTATAAGCTGTTCTCAACAAAGGATTGAAATCTCTGATATACCATTGATACCAAGCGAATCATCGGCATTTTTAGTGATGTTAAATTCATTAGCTTCAGCTATAGAAGGTCTGGCTAAAAAGGTACTTGGAATTACTGAAGAGCAAGCCATTTCACCATTACTGACATTTGAAAAGATTAAGGCACTTTCTTCTGTATCAATTGAACGTAACTTTATTTCTAGAATTGAACTAAGTTACCCAGGTGTTCAACATTTATCATCTCTTTTAATTTCTGTATTCAATACTATATCAGAGGCGTCATTAACTAATATACCTGCCCCTGATGGTGCAGATTCTGAATTTTGGAATAAGTGGATCAATTTTAGAGCTAATAAATTCCCATATATTTGGCCTAATCACAGGAAAGCTTTAGAAGCAGGGTTTCATAAAAACAGCGTTTCCGCTGTCTTAGTTTTACCTACGGGGGCAGGTAAAACAACAGTTTCATCAATTAAAATTGCTAATACATTATCTCAAGGAAAGAAGGTAATCTTTTTAGCACCAACACACGCTTTAGTTGAGCAATTAACAACAGATCTTCAGCAAATGTTTCCACAGGATATTTTAGGTTCTTCAGTATCGAGTGATTTTGATTTGCTCTTTAAAGTAGGAGCAATACTTCCAGAGATAGAAGTAATGACCCCTGAACGATGTTTGGCTATGCTGTCATTTTCACGAGATTCATTTGAAGATGTGGGGCTTTTAGTTTTTGATGAGTGTCATTTGTTGAGCCCACAATCAGGAAAAATTCGTCGCTCTCTAGATAGTATGCTTTGTTTATTAGCTTTTAACAAAATATCACCTAATGCAGATACTCTGTTTCTTTCTGCAATGGTAGAAAATGGAAAGGAATTTTCGGGTTGGATTGAAAGTTTAACTGGTAGAGCTTGTATAAGTATTGATTTACTTTGGAAACCTAGCCGTCAGGCTCGCGGCGTTGTGATATATCAGGATAGTGACATAAACAACATAAAGACAAGAGCGTTATCTGTTCAAAATCAATTAAACCAAGAAAATGGTAATATTGCGGCAAATTTACGAGCTGCGGCATCAAGAGAGTTAAAAGTACAACCTTACGCTATTTGGGGTCTTCAACACAATTGGCTTGATATGGAAAATAATCAAGCTGCATGTACCTTTACGAAGTTAACAGAAAACAAAGTACCTCTTAAAGGAGGAATATACTCCACTAACTTGGCAATCAAGCCGAATGTAAATGAAGTGTCAGCTAAAATTGCGGAAATGAGCGCTTCAAAAGGGTTAAAAACTATAGTTTTTGTAAACCAAAAATCTCATGCTATTTCAACATCAAAAAATATCTCTAATGCTCTCGGGACTAATATAGAATCAACTGAAGAAGAAGAAGTAAGATGGGAGGCTCTAGCTATAGAGTTAGGTGATATAAAGCATTCTTTGCTTACCAAGGGAAACTCTGCTGTGCCTCATAATGCATCTATGCTCCGTATTGAAAGAGAACTCTCAGAACGTTTATATAAACGGGAAGATGGAGCAATGGTCATTGTAGCAACACCTACATTAGCGCAAGGGTTAAATTTACCTGCTCAATTAGCTATTTTAGCTGGAGACAAGCGTGCTGAAGTTGAGAATGGAGGACGTGAGTCGTTAGAAGCACACGAACTCCTTAATGCAGCAGCAAGAGCTGGAAGGGCTGGTCACCTTGCAAATGGAATTGTTTTACTTGTTCCAGAGCCTGCTCTAACTTTTCCTGAGAGTCACAGCCTAAATGAAAATGTTGTACAAAAACTACAGTCACTGATTCCTGAGGATGATCGCTGTGTTGTAATATCCGATCCATTAGAGGTTATTTTGGATCGCATTTCAGCAGGAGAAACGTTAGATCGAGATGTAACTTATTTGATAAACAGATTAGCGACTCTAAATGATTCAGAAAGTGATGAAAATACACTTTTTAATTTAGAGCATTCATATGCAGCTTTCCGCTCAAGAGCAAAAAATGATGAACAACGATATATAGAACAGATTAACGAATTGACTAATTTAGTTGAACAAGAAGCAACAGACGAAATTGATGAATATTTATCAATTTTAGCCTCTCAAAGTGGACTTCCACCACAGGTCCTCTTAAGGTTGAAATTCAAAATATCAAATGAAGTTGGAACCCTTCCAGAATCAATAGAAGATTGGATCATTTGGCTTATTACTTGGCTTAAATCTGACATGGAAGCTCGTGATGTACTCTTATTTGAAGTGCAAACTTCAATACTTGGTTCCGTTGGAAGAAGCAAAAATGAGCCACTCAGTAATGAGGCTCTAGACAACTTAATTCCGGGTATAATTTCTTGGATTAGTGGTCAATCGATTAGTGATATTGATAGAGCCTTAGATGGCAACCCTGATTCAAGTGCTGCTACTGCTAAATCATGCCCTAGAGCCAGGGAGTTAGTCAGTTCAGTTTTACCTAGAGGACTTTCATTTATCATGGGGCTGATTACTCGCGTCGTTTCAGAAGTTAATCCATATGAGGCTCAACCGGGGTTATCTTTAGATGTTGTTGAAGCTCTTAGTCCTGCAATTCGCTTGGGGTACGATGCACCGGAAAAGCTTGCCTTTTCATTTGCAAACCCGAAAATATTTTCAAGAGTTGAAATGCATAGAGCGTTTTCCGCTGAGTAAATAGATTAGAGCCAAATAAAAATTAATAAAATAGTTTAACTAAGCTTTTCTTCTAGTTACAAAGGTCGAAGTTATTTAGGAACACTTACTCCATGAGCAAAATTTCAAAGGTTACACCAACTGAACTTACTAGCGGAAAAGGATTCGATTTTGAAGATTTAGTCGGAGCATGGCTTACCACTTACATGATTTCATCCGCCCATTTTATTCCACATGAATCTACGCTTATAAAGGCTATTCACTTTCAAGCAGGTAATAGTGGTTGGATCTTTGATGATATTCTTGTTGAATTCAGTGATGGAAAACAAGACTTTAAGTTAGCTTTATCTGTAAAGAGTAATAAGCAGTTTACATCTCAAAAAGCACCAGATGACTTAGTAGATGACATCTGGAAGCAATTTTTAACAGAAAATATACCATTTAATAGTAAATGTGATTACTTAGGTATTGTGACTGCCCCATTATCAGGGGCAGCGAAAACATCTTTAAACTCACTACTAACTAAATCACTGTACCTCCCTGAAGGAGATTTACAGAAACAAGTAGACACAGCAAAGTTAGCAAAGAATGTTTGCTCATTGCATAGAAGTTTTAACTGTCCTTCAACTTTGGTGGGCACAGCCAACGAATTAAATTTAAAAACAGACAAAGTTTTAAAACGCTTTAAAGCCTACCAATGTGACTTCTATGATCAAACTTCGTCCAGTGAAGCCCAATCAATTGCCAATATTAAAAACATCTTAGTTGACCCTAGCGCTAGCAATGCAACTGATGTATTTGAAAAAATTTGCGCCCTGGTTAAGCGCTTTAGAGTTAATGGGGGAGTAATAACGTCACAAATAGCCACATCTTACATTGCGAAAGACATCCAATTAAAAATAGCTCCTGAATTTGCAAGGGATTTAGAAAAGCTAGAAAGCCGCAGCATTTCTTCGATGAATAGGGTTGAAAGCTCTATTGGTAATCAAGTTTCATTATTGAGACCTGAAGAAGTGCGTAAAATCGATGAATCTATTTCTTCTGCGAATGTTTCCGTAGTTTTGGGTGATTCTGGTTCAGGCAAGTCAGCGATGCTTAAAAGGTTTGCGTTGTCGCAGGAGAATACTGTTTGGTTTGAATCTTCGTTATTTGAATACAACTCTTTACATGAAGCCGAAAATGGTTCGCTTCAGTTAAAGAACCCTTGGGTAGAACTTGCTGCTGAAATAGCTTCTAAGTACAAAATACTTGTAATTGACGCTATAGACCGACTATGGAAACCTAGCTATTTTTCTACTTTGGCAGAGTTCTTAGAACCATTATTTTCTAAGAATACTAGTTTGAAAGTAGTTATTACTTGTCAGTCATTTCATTGGCAACGAGTGCAAAGGGAGTTGTTGAAAATAGGCAATGCTATTGCAACTGCAAATACTGTCACGTTAAGTGATATTGGCAAAGCTGACATAGAGATCTTAAAAGGGCAGTTTCCCCAGTTTACAAAATTATTGCTCAGTGAATCTGTTAGCAATTTTTTATTAAGGCCCAAAATACTAGATTTATTTTCAAAGTTATCACCCTTAAGTCTTTCTAAATCAAGCTCGTGGCGATCAGAGGTTGAGCTTATTAACTGGTATTGGGACTCTGAAATATCTAGCTCAACTCACGGCGCAATGAAAGAGAGCTTTCTAATAAAACTATCTAAGTTTCAAGCTGAGAATCTGGTGAATGCGACGCAAACTACTATGTTTGAAGTACCTGAATTAGCAGTATTAGAAGAACTAGAAAGGTCACAAATTTGCTATCGTAAGAATGGAAAAATATATTTTTCACATGATATTTATTCCGATTGGTTTAAGCAGAAAACACTTGTAGATGAAATAGCTAATAATCCGTCATTTTTAGATAGTTGTATTAAAAACCCTCAATGGCATCGTGCTATTTCACTTTTCGGCTCAGAGCTAGTTCAAAGTGAGCATGCTACTTCTGAGTGGGAAAACGTTATTAAAAACGCGGTGGCACGTAAAAACTTCCTTCTTGTTGATTTGCTGCTTGAAGCCATTATTCATTCTTCTAATTCATGCAAGCTTCTTATCAGGCATTGGAATTTTTTAACAGTAAACCGAGCTGATCTACTAGACCGCCTCTTCAAGCGATTTTTATACGTTGCCACAGTGCCTAATGTAAAAACTATGGTGCTTGCTAAGCATTTCAATGTTTCTGAATTAGATGCTTCGCTTCTAAACCGCACTCCTATTTGGCTAATGTGGCCAGGTGTTTTAAGGTTCATCATTGATAAACATAACGAGTTAATTGAACTTTCCCCTAGAAATACGGCTGATATTTGTAAACTTTGGGTGACTAACACGCAGAAAGATTATCCCTATCGAAAGGATGTTTCAGAAATCGTAATGAGAATTGGGTGGCGAGCTTTGCAATGCAATCAGCATTATAGAAATCATGATAGGTGGGTTGGTCATAACCACAAAGACACTTTATTTTATTACGAAGCAGCTTTAGCTTGTGCTTCAGAAAATATCTCTGAAGTAATTAAGTTTGCATATTGTGCATCAGGTATTATAGAACCAACAGCAGAATTGCCACCAGATCCGCCGCCAGAACCAATCACAGATCCTGAGACACTGAAACGGTTTGATGAACTGGAGCGCTCCTCTACTTTTTGGGAAGAGGAAAAACAAGAGCTACCATTAATTGAAGATGGAGCCATATTTAAAAGGGATCATACTTTTCAGAAACTAGTGCTGGAAACCAAATCTTTCTTAGGCATGATGACTTTAGCTCCTAAAGAGTCTGGCGATATTATGTTAGCAAACGGTATACGAGAACCAGGTGCAAAATATCGATACAGCAGCTTAGATATTGATAAAGGTTATGGCCTTACAACGAGGCTGATGGGGCTGTTTCCACCTTTTTATACAAAAACTCCTTTTTTAGAGTTATTAACCATCTCTCCAGAGCAAGGAATGAGAGTTATCTTAAGATTAACCGAGATCGCTACAAGTGAATGGTTATCAGAAGAGCGCATGAGAAGAGAACACGATCGACAAAATATGTTCGATGAAGGTTATCCTTTAAGCATAAATCTGCAAATAAAAGGCGTTGCCAAACAATATTACGGAGAACGACGGTGGATGCATGCCTGTAGAAATACCACTATCGTACCTCAGCTGCTCACATGTGCCTTAATGTCGTTGGAAAAATGGCTTTCTGACAAGGTTGATAATGGCGAACATATTAGCCAAGTAATCGAAGAACTTTTAACGAAAAGCAACTCGTTGGCAATTGCTGGAGTTTGCATCCAATTAGCCAAAAAAGAAAACTCTCTGTTTAAAGGGGCTTTATTTGAGCTGTTTATGTGCCCATGGATCTTTGCATATGATCTTCATCATTGTATAGGTGATGAAAGCCACCAAATGATTGGTCATGGTATGAGGGAGACTGAACACCAGTTCAATGAAGCTAAAAATTGGCACTTACGTGAATATAGGAAAACTCAACTTGATACTATAATTTTTCAGCTAATTCTTAGTGATAAGGAATTTGAGAATAAAGTAAGTAGTGAGTTACTACCTGCCATGCAAAGCTGGCTTGATGACTCATCAAAAGATGATGAACATTACGCATTTATCTTGAGGCTGAGACATCAGTTTGAAGTAAAAAATTGGACTGTTTTCGAGAATAAAGAAGGTAATATTCAATTCAATTTTAATGCTCCAAGCGAATTACTAGAACTACAGAAAAAAGACGAAATTTACTTTGAAGCAAAACAGCTGCTTGTTCATCTACCTCACAAATGCCTTGCTGCCTTAAATTCTAATGAGCAACTGGACGAGACCGAGTTTAAAGCTGTATTCGATAAAGTCTCAAATATAGAGCCAGACATACTTGAGCGAGAAGATGAGTATTTATCTCTCGTAAGGAGCCAATGTGCAGTTGCAGCAACTGTGATTTTAAAAAGAGAACAATTGCCTAGTTTATACGAAGAAAATAAGGTTATTTGTAAAGAGGCGCTAATAGGTTATTCGCTCAATCCTCCGCAGCAAGAGCTTAAAATAGCTGAATCTAACTTTGAAATTGAATGGGATAGATTTTGTGCAAAAGCATTACCAAAATTACTTGCTGAAAATAACTCAGAAACGAAGCTCCGCGCAGCAGTAGCTCATATATGTTTAGGTTTGCATTATGAAGCCTTAGGTATGCTGGTATATCAGTGTTACTTGTTGCGCGATGAATTACATGAGGATTTCTATCGCTTACTTAATCTAGTTAACTTTTGGGCAGCGCTCAGGCTGAGAATAAGAATTGCTACAAATGATAATGTGTGGGGAACAGAGTCTCTTACTCCAGAGCAGTTATTTAAAAAAGCAGAGCAATTAGCTAATAAGTTTATTGAAAGAACGTTACCAAATATTTTACCAGCATGGTCAAACTTAGAAACCCTGTACGACCAGTATAATGAAGGTAAAACAGTTAAAAGACAGTTCCCGCAAACTTATAAGAAAATGGATTGTCATGTCGTTATGTATGGCTATTCATGGTTACCAGCACTTAATGAAGCAACGACTGATAAAGAACGAGGTGAGTGGTACAGCATATATCATCAATTGTCGCTTGTTTTATGGGAGCGTTTAATTTGTGAGTTAGATGAGAGTGGAGAGGTGAATGGTACACCATACAAAATTGATAATTGGATTATCGATAAAATAACAAACACTTTATTACATTGCTCAAAAGAAGCAGCCCGAAAATTATGGGAGCCACTTCTTAGTGTAGGAGCAGCTGCCGAACACTGGATAAGTGATTTTATGCACAAGTGGTTTGATCAACTTTCAAAAGAAGGTGTAAACGCAGAACTATTCCTGGAAACCTGGATGGATATGATCGCTTTTGCCAAAAGCTCCGAAGCTTGGTCTTCTGAAGGCTCACATTGGCATAAATGTGAAAAAGTCTGGGAGGCTATCTTGGGCTTAGATTCTTTTACTGCCGAGTTAGTGTGGAAGCATGATCACAGCGATATAATAACAAGCATACACCAAGAGTTTTGTTACTATGCTGAGAACAAGTTAACAAACTATCAAATGGATCATTTTGCATACTTTTTAAATACAACTAGTGGCAAAGCTATATATTTGGAGGGGGTTACTTGGATTTATCAATATATGGTTCAGCATAAATTGTCTCGTGTAGAAGAACGTGCTCAAGACTCAATTAATGATTTGATTACATCTATCCTTGATACTCACCGATTTGACCAATTACCAGAGAAAAGTAGGAAATCTATTCTGGGATTATTAAAATTATTGGCGGACTGTCAAAGCACCAAATCTATGGAACTATATAAAAAGCTTGTAATGAATTAGTGTTAATCGGATATAATTCAAATATTTAGTAGATATTCGGATAGGGCGCTTAAATCAAAATATGCTACAACTTAGTCAGTACTTTTACCAATAAAGTCAATTGGAGGAACTGCCAGAATTTAAAACAAATTAAATAACTTAAGGAATAGCTTTAAAAGCTGATAACAAGGAACCCTATGAAACTTAAATTAGCCCTAGAAAATTGCTACGGTATAAATCAGTTAAATAAAGAGTTTGATTTCACAAAGTCATCAAGTAACGATGGTGTAAATTCACTATATGCGCCAAACGGCACTCTGAAAACATCACTTGCTAAAACCTTTATCGATGTAGTCAATGAAGAGGAAACCAAAGATTTAATCTTTCCTGACCGCGAGACTAAAAGAGATATCACCATTAATAATGTTGCAGTCACTCCTGAACAAATAATGGTGATTGAGTCATACAATGAAAGTTATAGCTCTAAGCAACTTTCAACACTGCTTGTAAACGATACATTGAAGCAACAATACGATACTACGTTAAAAGAAGTTGATGAAAAACGCACAGCGCTGGTTAAAGCAATAGCAAAGCCAGCAGGTAAAAAAGGCGTTGCTATCAATGCTTTTCCTAAATTAATTTGTGAAATTTTTGGTAAACCTGAAAAGGCCTTCTTAGAGTTACTAGCAGAGCTACATCAAGAAACAATACCAGACTACAGTAGCTATATAGCTTATAAGTTTGGTGACTTATTTAACGATAAAGTATTAGCGGTAATTGCTAAAGGTGACTTTGCAAAAGAGTTATCCGATTACGTTGATACTTACGATAAACTAATTGAGCAATCAACCGTTTTAACAAAGAGCTTCAATCATCAAAAAGCCGGTACCGTTTCTAAAAGCCTTGGCGATGCTGATTTTTTTAAAGCGAAACACAGTGTCAATATATCAGTAGATGGTGAGCCTAAGTTGGCTAAAGATATAGATGAGCTAAATGCAATATTACAAGCAGAGCAAGAGAAAGTACTAAATAGCGATGACCTAAAACAGCAATTTGCAAAAATTGATGACAAGTTAAAAACAAAAGATACCGCAGCATTCCGAGATTTCATTACCGAAAACCAAGCGTTACTCACTGACTATCAAGATATTTCACAATTCAAAAAGACCGTTATAAAAAGCTACTTACAAGCACAACAAAGTCTATGGGATGACTTAATAACGACATACCAACAAAGCCAAACAGTAGTTGAAGGTATTATTCAGCAAGCTAAAGCAGAACGAACCACTTGGGAAACAGTAGTTACTACATTTAATGAACGCTTTGCTGTACCGTTCAAATTAAGTGTAAATAATCAAGATGAAGTAATTTTAAATAACCAAGCACCAACCATTCAATTTGAGTTTAATGATAGGCGTAGTGCTCCAAAAACAGTAAACCAAGCAAGCTTAATTGAAGCGCTTAGCCAAGGTGAAAAGCGTGCGCTTTATATATTGAACGTTCTGTTTGCGGTTGAAATAAAAAAGAAGCAAGCAGTGGCAACTATTATTGTTATTGATGATATTGCCGATTCGTTTGACTACAAAAACAAGTATGCCATTGTTGAATATTTACAAGACATTGCAGGGATAGATAAATTCCATCTGTTTTCACTTACTCATAATTTTGATTTTCACCGAATTATAAGTAGTAGAGTGGGTGTGAGGCGTAATAACAGATTAATGGCGACTCGTTGTGTTGATACAACAGATATATCCCAAGAAAGATATCAAAATGATGTTTTTTCTGCGTGGAAACAAGAACTAGCAACCAATACCGGTTACTTATTAGCAAGTATTCCATTTGCACGCAATATAGCTGATTACTGTGGCTATGAAGCACACTACACAACATTAACTTCTTTACTGCACATAAAACCTGATACCAGTGATATAAAGGTATCCCATCTTGAAAGCATCTATAAAGACATTTTTGCAGATCAACAAAGGTTAGATTTACCGAATAAAGAAAATATATTAAAAGACATGATATATGCTAAAAGTGATGATCTTCTGCAAGGCAATACAAATGCTATAGAGTTGGAAAATAAAGTGATATTAGCAATAGCTATTCGGCTAAAAGCTGAAGAGTATATGATAAGTCAAATTAACGATAGTACATTCGTTGTGGCTATAACCAAAGATCAAACCAGAAAACTATTTAATAAATATTCTGAGTTATTTCCAAACGAGTTAACAACTAAGGCTTTACTTGACCAGGTAAACCTAATGACGCCAGAAAACATTCATCTTAACTCATTTATGTACGAACCCATTTTAGATATGTCTGCTCACAGGCTATACGAACTGTATACATACATAAAACAATTATAAAATTATGAATAACGCTACGTGAAATTTACGAGGGAATATAAGAAAAAATAAATTTCATGCACGTAGCGTCACGTGAATATGGATCCAGAGTATAACTGGCGAATGCGTTTTTTATTTTTTATTAAAAACGCATTTAACTTAACAATATGAGTAAATTAAGTTTGCAAGTAAAAGCTGGATCGATCCAGATATTAATTTGGAATGACAAATTTGGATTAACATAATCACAGGGAGTACTTCCCTAGAATCCATAGAACCCACTATGACCGATACTATTTAATACTGGACATAGTGGAAATGTTATTTTAAACTGACTTATCATCCTATTTAACTTCATTCTAATGACGTCTATCAAAAACCAAACGTTAATGCCTC
>Ga0105355_10002751_pt1 | contig 15757 bp, 15 predicted proteins | sample GOMGulsemesocosm_2_FD_83508 | JGI IMG/M metagenome (GOLD analysis project Ga0105355, IMG submission 83508) | Methane-oxidizing microbial communities from mesocosms in the Gulf of Mexico - GOM9C Gulf of Mexico | ecosystem: Environmental > Aquatic > Marine > Cold seeps | place: Gulf of Mexico... | reverse complement strand
TTATCAACAGATAAAGCGTGTGCTCCTATTAATTTGTATGGTGCAACTAAGTTAGTATCCGATAAATTATTTGCAGCGGCAAATAATATACGAGGCTCTAAAGATATTAAATTTAGCGCAGTTCGTTACGGTAATGTAATGGGGTCACGTGGATCAGTTATTCCTTTCTTTATAGACAAGAAAAAAGAAGGGATTTTACCTATAACCCATATGGAAATGACTCGCTTTAATATTTCATTGCAAGATGGCGTAAATATGGTGATGTATGCGATTGAACATCATTTAGGTGGAGAGATTTTCGTCCCTAAAATACCGTCTTATAAAATAACTGATATTGCGACGGCAATAGCGCCTGAATGTGAAACGCGTGATGTTGGAATCCGACCGGGTGAAAAACTTCATGAAGAGATGATTACGGATACTGATTCTATAAATACCATTGATCTTGGTAAATATTATGCCATTTTACCTTCTATTTCATATATGAATACTGAAGAGAATTTCATAAGTCACCATAAAGCAGTTAAAGTTCCTTTCGGATTTAAATATAATTCAGGTACCAATACAGAGTGGGAAACAATTGAATCATTACGTAATTTAATTGTTGAGCATGTAGACCCAAACTTTACAGTATAAATGGATAGAGCGTAGATAAAAGTATGATCCCTTACGGAAAGCAAGAAATAACACAGCAAGACATAGACGCTGTTGTTGATGTGTTGAAATCTGATTTTTTAACACAAGGCCCCCAAGTTCCTTTATTTGAAGCATCAATAAAAAGAGCTGTGAATGCAGATTATGCTTTAGCCGTTAATTCTGCGACATCAGCATTACATATTGCTTGTTTAGCTCTTGGCGTTGGTGCTGGGGATGTTGTTTGGACTACTCCTATTACCTTTGTTGCTTCTGCGAATTGTGCATTATATTGTGGTGCGGATATCGACTTTATTGATATCAATAGTGATACATACAACCTATGTGCCAATAAGCTTGAACAGAAACTTATTTATGCTAAAGCTAATGATTTGCAATTACCTAAAGTTATAATTCCTGTTCATTTATGTGGTCAACCTTGTGAAATGGATAAAATTTATAAGCTTGGTAAAGAATATGGTTTTTCAATCATAGAAGATGCATCACACGCTATAGGTGGAAAATATAAAAACAAGCCAATAGGTAATTGTGAATATAGTGATATTACCATTTTTAGTTTTCATCCTGTAAAAATAGTAACTACAGCTGAAGGAGGTGTTGCTACTACCAATAATCCAGATTTAGCAAAAAAAATGGATTTATTCAGAAGTCATGGTATTACTCGCGATACTTCGTTAATGACAGAGCAAAGTCATGGTGGCTGGTACTACGAACAGGTAGAATTAGGCTTTAACTACCGCATGACTGAAATGCAAGCTGCGTTAGGTGTAAACCAAATGTCGCGTTTGCACGATTTTGTAGCAAGGCGCAACGCGCTTGCCGCTAATTATGACCTGTTACTCAAAGATCTTCCTTTAATTACGCCTAAACAAATAGAAGATTCATATTCTGGTCGCCATTTGTATGTTATCAGATTGAAGTTAAAGGAAATTAATTTATCACACAAAGAAGTTTTTAAATTATTACGAGATAAAGGGATTGGAGTTAATTTACATTACATTCCCGTTCATACTCAGCCATATTATCAGAAATTAGGTTTTATCGCGGGTCAACTCCCTATAGCCGAGGAATATTATACTGACGCAATAAGTATTCCTTTGTTTCATACTTTGACAGCAAAAGAACAAATATTCGTAGTAAATACAATTACACAGATTTTAGAAGTAAATAAATGAAATTAGCTCTTGGTACTGTTCAATTTGGATTAAGTTATGGCATTACAAATATGTCAGGACAAGTTCAAACTAAGGAAGCTGTAGAAATACTTTCCCATGCCGCTCATAATAATATTTCTATATTAGATACGGCCGCAGCATATGGCAATAGCGAGAATGTGTTAGGTGACTTGTCAACTCAGAAATTTGATGTCATTTCAAAGATACCATCCCTCATCACACTAAATAAATCCATTACTCAATGTATTTCGGAATCTTTAGAAAACCTAAAACGTCAATCACTTTATGGGTTGATGTTTCATGATGAAAAGGATTTATTTTCATCTGAAATACCTTTTATCGAGTTACTTACGGCTAAAAATAGTGGTTTAGTGAAAAAGGTCGGTTGTTCCTTTTATAGTATTGATGCTTTGAAAAAAGCACTTGATATGAATTATGACTTAGATCTAATTCAGGTACCTGCTAATTGTTTGGATCAAAGATTTCTTGAATCAGGATTATTAGATGAAGCTAAAAAAAGAGGAATAGAGATTCATTGCCGTTCCCTTTTTTTACAAGGATTGTTACTTGATAATAATGCAAAATTACCTACTAATCTGATACCATCAAAAGATGAGTTATTAGCATTTTTCAAATTCTGTGAGTTACATAATATAACTCCATTAATGGCAACTTTAAAGCTTTTACAACAAACAGATGTCATTGACTATGGTGTTGTAGGTTGTGTTTCTAAACAGCAATTATCTGAAATTACTGAAGCATATGTAAAAGTGTATGCACTTAACGAATATGTAGATTTTAAAATATTATCGTCAACAAATACAGTCTTATTGAATCCGACGTTATGGAGTTAAGTTGAAAGTAATTGCAATTCTTCAAGCTAGATGTAATTCATCTAGATTGCCAAATAAAGTTTTATTACCCATTTTAGATAAACCTATGATTCAATGGCAAATAGAGCGTTTGAGCAAAAGTAAAAATATTGATAAATTAATTGTTGCAACTTCTGCAGAAAATAGCGATCTTCCTTTAGTTGAATTATGCGATGATATTGGAATACCTGTATATCGTGGTAGCTTAAATAATGTGTTAGAACGTTTTTACCAAGTTGCAATTCATAACGAACCGGAATTAATAGTAAGATTAACTGGTGATTGTCCACTGATTGACCCTCTAATTGTTGATGACGTTATCGAATTCATGAAGTCAGGAAATTTTGATTACGTTTCAAATTCTATTGAGCCTAGTTATCCAGATGGATTAGATGTAGAAGTTCTTTCTTTTAACACACTTAAAAATATATATGCTAACGCGAATAACTCGTCGGAAAAAGAACATGTTACGTTGCATGTAGCTAATAATAGAGACAAATTTAAGGTTGGAATATATAGGAACTCAATAGATCTCTCGCATCACCGTTGGACTGTTGACGAACCAAGTGACTTTAAATTAGTTACTGCTATATTTGAAGGATTAGATCACTTAAAGGGGAACTTTCTAATGAAGGATGTACTGCACTTTTTAGAGAAAAACCCGGAATTACAACGTATGAATAATAATATCATAAGAAATGAAGGGTTATTAAAGTCTCTCATTCAAGATGAAATAAAAAATTAATTAGGGAATTATAATGTCATCTCGTTATATCGAATCTGAAAAACACTTGGAACGTGCGTTAAAGTCGATTCCTTTAGGTTCTCAAACTTTTAGTAAAAGTATTACCCAATATCCTTTAGGCGTATCTCCTTTATATATTGAAAAAGGAATAGGTTCGAAAGTTATAGATTTAGATGGTAATGAATATATTGATTTTGTAAACGGCTTAGCAAGCGTAACATTAGGTTATTGTGATAACGATATTGATCAAGCAGTAATTGACCAATTAAAAAATGGTGTAACTTTCTCATTACCTCATAAACTTGAGGCAGAAGTGGCTGAAAAAATAATTAACTTAGTCCCCTCGGCAGAAAAAGTTAGATTCGGAAAGAATGGAAGTGATGCAACATCTGGTGCGATCCGTATTTCACGCGCATTTACAGGACGAGATCATGTTGCTGTGTGTGGATATCACGGCTGGCAAGATTGGTATATAGGTTCAACTACACGTAACCTCGGTGTACCTTCATCAACTCAAAAGTTAGCTCATAAATTTCAATACAATGATTTAGAATCACTTGAAATTATCTTTAAAGAAAATAAAAATAAAATTGCTGCAGTCATAATGGAGCCAATGAATGTAGAATATCCAAAAGATAACTTTTTGGAAAATGTTAAAAAATTGGCTCATGATAACGGTGCTGTTTTGATTTTTGACGAAACAATTACTGGTTTCCGTTTCTCGAAAGGTGGGGCTCAAGAGTATTTTAATGTTACTCCGGACTTATCTACGTTCGGGAAAGGGCTAGCCAATGGTTATGCATTATCTGCAATAGCTGGCCGAAATGATATTATGAAAAAAATGGAAGATGTTTTTTTTAGTGGTACATTCGGAGGTGAAACTTTGTCCCTTGCTGCTGCAAATGCGGTTTTAGATAAAATTACCCGGAAAGATATATTATCTGAAATAGCAGAAAAAGGTGTTTGGCTATTAAGTAAATTAGATGCGCTTATAAAAGACAATAAATTTGAAGAATATTATTCAACTGCTGGGCACCCTAGTTGGAGCTTTATTTTAATTAATAAAGGTATTAATACTACTGATTATGAAATGAAAACACTGTTTTTACAGGAAATGTTCAAAAGAGGGATTTTAACACTCGGTAGTCACAACTTAAGCAATGCACATGATTATGATGATTTAGAAAAATTAATCGCTGTATATGAAGATGTACTTCCATTATTAGTCGATGCTGATAAAAAAGGGCAAGTTCAAAAACTTTTAAATTGTAGTCCTTTAATTCCACTTTTCAAAGTTCGTTAAATATGAAAGTTGCATTTAGGGTGGATGCAGGAATTGCAATGGGAGGAGGACATCTCAGTAGATGCCTGACTATTGCTAATGCATTAATCCTTAGTGGGGTATCAAAATGTTTTTTCATTCTTAAATCTCATCAAGGAAGTTTTGCATCGACTATCCAACGTTGTGGTTTTGAGTTTGAGGTTTTGCCCTTAGAGTTTCAGCCTGATTATAAAACAAGTGATTATGGACAATGGGTTGGTGGAAGTATATTAAATGATGGACAATTATCCCTAAGTTGGTTGAAAAAAAAAGGATTTACGGATAAGGATTGGTTGATTGTTGACCATTATGGCTTGGATTATAAGTTTGAAGAATTAATAGCAAAAAGTGGAATCAATATAGGTGTTATTGACGATTTAGTGAATAGACAACATAGCTGTCAGTTTTTGATTGATCAAACTTGCGGTAGGAAAGATATAGAGTATAAAAAGTTAGTTTCTAGTGATACATACCTTATGACCGGGCAAAGATTTTGTATGCTTAGGCCTGAGTTTTTAAAGATAAGATCACTATCATTACTTAAAAGATCAGCATTTCAAGATATTAAGTGTATATTCATAAATTTTGGTAGTACAGACCCTACGAATGTTACTTCCAGGATAATCTCTACTCTAAGTCAAGTTAAATTACACCCAGAAATGAGAATAGTCGTAGCTGTAGGGAGAAATACTCCGCATCTACTTGAAATCCAGAATTGTATTTCAACTTACCCTGGTGAAATAAATTTAATTGTCGATGCTATTAATATGTCAGAACTTATGTATCAAGCCGACTTGGCAATAGGAGCTGCAGGTGCGACGACTTGGGAAAGATGTACTCTTGGTCTACCAACTATTATTATTAAAACGGCTGAAAATCAAAATACAGTTATTAAGCGAATTATTGAGTTTGGCGTCGCTGTTTTACATGACCTTGATACTGAAAATCAGCCGGTAGAACTACTTAAGCATTTATCTTATATTCAAGAGAACTATTTATATATGAGTGAAAAATGCTCTGATCTGGTTCAAGGGGATGGTGTGAATAAAGTCGTTGATCGAATTTTAAGGTGTACAACTAAATGAAGCTTATTATATTAATTGGATTTTCTAGAGGGCTTGGTAAAGCTCTGTTTGATAGTCTAATTGTCGGTTTGAAACCCGGAGAAGTCGAACTTTTAGCGCTAGGGAGAAATATCAATAATGTTATTAAGCACGATGCAGTTTCCTATCAAGAAACTGATCTTTTAAACGATGATTGTTGGGATTTAATACCTACATACATTCCAGGTAACATTAAGTTATTAGATGTTTTTATTAATGCATCAGTTATAGAGCCTATAGGGGCTATTGGGAGCTTGAATACAGAAAAATTAGAAGATGCAGTGAAGGTTAATTATATATCCCCCATGAAACTAGTGAATAAATTGATTGCCGTTCAGAATAAAACTGACTTCGCTATGCAGATATTCAATATTTCTAGCGGAGCTTCATCTAGGGCCATCGATGGTTGGGCGCTTTATTGTAGTACTAAAGCAGCATTAAAAATGTTTTTAGATGTAGCTGAAATTGAGTCAGAGGGACTAGTATCTGTAACGCATATAGATCCTGGTGTTATGGATACTGACATGCAAAAAACGATAAGAAGTAAATCAAGTAAAGAAATGAAAAATGTACAGGCATTTAAAGAATTAAAATCCACTAATACTCTTAAATCACCTAAAGAAGCTGCTAAAGAGTTATTACATCGTTTAGGGTTTAGCTAAATGAAAATTGCAATATTAGCTGATATTCATGCAAATAGTTCAGCTTTAGATGCCGTTTATAATGACCTGGAATTAAACAATTGTAGTCAAATATTAGTTTTAGGTGATCTGATTGGTTATTATTACAATCCAGTGTACGTTGTAGATAAAATACAAAGTGACCCACGTTGTATTGTCATTAAAGGGAATCATGAAGAACTTTTATTCAAAGCTATTCATGATGAGTCTTTTGCAGATAAGTGCCATAAAAAATATGGTAGTGGTATCAATGAGGCGATTAAAACTCTTTCTAAAGAACAACTTAATTGGTTGTTTAAATTACCAGAAAGTATGAATGTCGAGTTTGACGGAATTAAATTGGGACTTTATCATGGAAGCGATAAACATATTAATGAATATATTTATCCTGATGTATCAAATAAAAGGTTAAAGGGGATTGGTAAAGAAAATGATTATTTGTTTTTTGGTCATACTCATTATCCTTCGCTCTTTCCAAGAAGCGGTTGTGTGATTGTAAACCCTGGTTCGGTTGGGCAACCTAGAGATATTGGTTCATTAGCCAGCTATGCAATTTTAAATACGGATAACTCCTCTATAGTCTATAGAAGAGTTCCGTTTCCAAATGAACAATTAATTACAGAATCAAAACTTAAAGACCCACATTATCCTTACTTAAGCGAAATACTACAAAGAAATAATCCCTATGCAAAAAATTACAAGTTTATTTAAATCCATTCTGGTCAGTGGCGCCTCAGGTGATATTGGCATTGGTATTGGTCGTATATTAAAATCTGAAAACTTCGAAAATGTTTATGGTTGTGATATTAATGAAGATAGTTGGGGAGTTTGTGTTTTCGATAATACTTCAAAAGTTCCCAGAGCCGATGAAGATAATTACATACAAGTACTTATTAGTGTAATTAACAAATTAAAAATAGATTTGTTTATCCCCTCTAGTGAAGCCGAAATTAAAGTTTTAATAAGCCAGAGTGAACCTTTAGAATCTCTTCTCGGATGTCAGGTCCTAATTGCAGACTCGACTACAGTTAATATTGCCCTCGATAAATTGGCGACAGCTAACTTTTTAAAAAAAAATAATATTAATTACCCATGGACTATTAAAGTAGATGAAGATCTTCCTTTGTCTTTACCTTGTATATTCAAGCCAATAAGCGGCCAAGGTAGTAAAGGTTTAGAAATTATAAAAGACAGTGCTAGATCAAAAGCATTGTTAAATAGCACGGGGTATATTTTTCAAGAACTTTTAACTCCGGATGATCAAGAATATACTTGTGGTGTTTTCCGTTCTAAGGCCGGTGAGTTGAGACTCATTCATATGAATCGAACATTAAGTGGCGGATTCACAGGCAAGGGCACAATAGTTGAAAGTAAAGAAATAGACCTTTATGTCTGTAGCATCGCAGAGGCATTAAATGTAGTAGGTGCAGTCAACATGCAATTAAGACTGACGGCGAAAGGACCCGTGCTATTTGAGATTAACCCAAGGCTTTCAAGCACGGTAGTCTTTAGACATAAACTTGGTTTTGAAGATTTAATATGGGCTATAGAGGATTTAGCAAACTTGCCAATTAGAAAATACGACAAACCTAAATCTGGTATCCAGTTTTACCGTGGATTAACTGAATATTTCAAAAATAGTTAGTGGGATATAATTATGGATAGTGCAGGTACATCGAAAGAAAAAGCTTTAGATGTTTTTATTTCAGGAGAAATAATCGATCTCTGTATTCCTACCAGAGAATTTATAAATGCTGGTGTTTGGCACAATTGGTTCAATAAAAGTAAGGTTACTCGTTATTTGGAGCAGGGGATATACCCAAATAGCATCGAAGATCAAATGCAGTTTTTTGAAATGCAAAAAGGTCAAAATCGCCTGACGCTTATTATTTCAAATAAAAGTAAATATTTAGGTGTTATATCGTTATCTTCCATAGATTTTAACAAAAAAAAGTGTGATATCGCTTTGGTTATTGATAACGCAGAAGATTTCCGTATGTCCCCATATATAGCATTAGAATCAATGGCAAGAATGAGCGAGCATGCATTTATTAAAATGGGGATGAATCGAATAGAAGCAGGTCAACATGTTGACCTAGTAAACTGGCAACAAAGAATGGAATTATTAGGTTATAAGCTTGAAGGACTCCATAAAGGTAAGTTTGTTAAAGGAAGAGAGATTGCCGATACGGTATCTTTATGTTGCACAGTAGATAGCTATGATAATATTTTCAAGCACCGCAACAAATTGTGGGATTCATTTCACAATATGAGACAAAGAATGAAGCTACTTCCAAAATTAACCTCACAAGATAAATTTCGTGATTTCCAAAAAGAATTGGAAGAATATTACAGCGTTATACATAAGCTATAAAGCTCTACTGAATCAAATTACTTAGTGAATTATTATCTTCATTAATTACAAAAATTTAATAGGTACACATTTTGAATAAAATTATTGAAATTGACGGTCAAAAAATTGGCCTTGATCACCCTCCATACATTATTGCTGAATTATCAGCTAACCATAATGGTGACATCCAACGTGCATATAAAATAATGGAAATAGCAAAAGAAGCAGGGGCTAGTGCCATAAAACTGCAAAGTTATACCCATGAAACGATTACAATGGATTGTGACAATGAAGATTTTATGATCAGAGGGGGTCTTTGGGATGGAAAGTCGTTATGTGAATTGTATAAAGATGCGCACATGCCTTGGGAATGGCATGAAAAACTATTTGCTAAAGCTAAAGAGTTAGGTATCACAATATTTAGTTCTCCATTTGATTTTACTGCTGTAGACCTTCTTGAGTCACTTGATACACCAGCATATAAAATCGCATCGTTTGAAATTTTAGATTTGCCCTTGATTGCATATGTAGCTAAAACTGGAAAACCCATGATTATTTCTACAGGTATGGCGTCAGTAGAAGATATTACAAACGCAGTGGAAACTGCTAGAGATAATGGGTGTAATGATTTAGTTGTTCTTCAATGTGTCAGTGGTTATCCTGCGCCAGCAGAACAATATAATTTAAGAACTATTCCAGATCTAGCAAATCGGTTTAATGTAATCCCTGGTTTATCCGATCATACTATTGATAACGCTACGGCAGTTGCATCAGTTGCATTAGGTGCTTGTGTTATAGAAAAGCATGTGACTCTTGATAGGAGTGGTGGTGGCGCAGATGATAGTTTCTCTCTAGAACCAAAAGAGTTAACGCAACTTTGCATTGATGCTAATACGGCATGGAGTTCTTTAGGAAAAGTTAATTATGAACGAACGGCCTCAGAGATGGCGAATATTAAATTTAGACGTTCTTTATATGTTGTGAAAGATATCAAAAAAGGTGAAGAGTTTAGCCCTGAAAATATCCGTAGTATCAGACCAGGTTATGGGCTAGCACCTAAAGAAATAAATGTTATAATTAGCAAAAAAGCATCAAAAGATATTGCAAAAGGTACTCCTGTCTCTTGGGCTCTTGTAGAAAAATGAGAATATTATTTGTAGAAAATAAATATAAAACTCTATTTTACAAAGAACTATCAAACGAGTTAACAAAATATGGTCATGAATCATATTTTTTAATTCAAAATAAAGTGTTTTCAACAGGTAAAACAGAATGTTTTATCAACTCAACGTTTTCTTCGAAAATGGAAACACCAGAATTAGAAGCATTGTTCTTAAAGTGTTTAGATAAGGTTAGTAAAAGTGATCGGAATTTAAATTATTTTGGGGGAAATAGTGCACATTACAAAGCATATTTTTACAATGTATATCAAGCTATTGATGAAATAAATCCTAATGTTGTCTTTGGCGAAAGCACTTTGTTTCATGAACTCATTACTATTTTTATTTGTAAAAGCAGAGGTATTAGATATCTTCATCCATGCTCTTGTAGAATCCCATCTCAAAGATTTTCGTTTTATATTGGGGATTCATTGATTCCTTATTATGGAAGTGAAGAAACAGCGACCAATGAGTTTTGCTCGGATATAGTTGATAGCTTTGGCTACAGAAAAAAAACTTTAGACTACATGTTAACACCAAGTCGAATAGAAGCTTTCTATAAAAAAGGAAGACTTATTAGGAATTGGTTGATGGGGGTCTATAGTCGGCTCCTCGGAGAAAAATATAATACGCCTTCCCTAAGAAAGAAAGTTTCACTTCAACGAGATTTAAAAAAGCATATAAAAATGTGGGAAAGCTATGCGCAAAACCAATTACTAGGCGACAATAAAAAGGTTCTGTACCCTCTTCACATGCAGCCAGAGTGTAATGTAGATGTTTGGAGCGTAGAATTCCGAGATCAGGTTAAAACAATTAGTAATATATCAAAAATTCTTCCATCAAATTGGGAGCTAATCGTTAAACCAAATCCAAAGTCTAAATACGAAATGAATTTAGACTTAATAAAGGTATGTTCTACTCTAGAAAATATTACCCTATTAAATCATGCCGTTAAAATGCAAGATATAACAGATGACATTGATTTATTTATAACTGCTAGTGGTACTGTAGCTTATGAATGCTTTTTAACAAATAAACCTTGCTTATCGTTAGCTTTGCCATTTTTTGAAGACAATAGTAGTGACAGACACTTGAAATCGCTAGATTGGGATGAAATATACTCCAAATATCTAAAACAAAATGAAATATCAAATTCAAGTCCTAAAAATTTAGTTAGTTATTTACTTCGGAGTAGCTATATTGGAGTCATCAGCGACCCTATTAGTACACCGTCTTGCATTTATAAAGAGAACCTACAAATTGTTGCAAAGTCATTTGAACGTATTTTACGTCATATAAAAAAGGAAGAAGATAATGGTTGATAAAAACTACAGAGTTTACTTAAGAGAATTAAGTGAAGAAGATATAAATGCTGAATATTTATCTTGGTTTAAAGACAGTAAAGTTACTGAATTTTTAAATGCTCGTAATTTAACAAAAAATGATGTGCTTGAATACATCAAAATAGGAAAAGAAAGCCGAACATATTTTATGCATGCTATTTGTGATGTTGAAACAGATAAGCACATAGGGAATTTAAAAATAGGGCCTATTGATATAGATAATAAAACATCAGATCTTGTAACTTTAATCGGTAATGTCAACTTTTGGGGGAAAGGTCTTGCTACAGAAGCAATTGAGTTAGGAAATATTCTAGCATTCGATAAATATGATGTTAGAAAACTAACCGGCGGAATTTGCTCTAATAATATAGGGTCAATTAAATGTTATACAAGAGCTGGCTGGATTATAGAAGGAACTTTGAAAGAACATTATATCGTAGAAGGTAAAATGTACGACCGAGTTTGTGTTAGTTGTTTTAATCCTAAGTATTCAACTTTGGGGAGGTAGGTGTAACCCTACTCTCTATTTTTATGAGTAATGTATTATGTTAAATTTCCAATTTATTATTTCTAGAATCAAAATATACTCTAACATTCCGTATCAATTGCAAAGGAAGGTCAAATCAAAGTTTTTAAGGGGGATGTTTATTTCCCTATCAAAAGCCTTTAAGCCTAAGTCCTCTAAAGTTGTTTTACAAAAAACTGAGGCTAAAGCTTTGGGTGATTTAAACTCAACCGGCTGGACTGATTTAGGTGTGTTTATTCACGAAGATGATATTTCAGAAATTTTTGGTAAACTAGAAAACTTTGCTTTAAAGGACCGCTACCGTCCTGTACATGGTGAGTTTTTGCTTAACAGTGTACCATCTGATACGCATGTAGCCGACTATATAGTTGATGACTGGAACAATCTCCCTGAAATCGTTAAAATTGCTAATAGCCCATCCATTTTAAATATTGCAGAAGGTTATCTAGGTTGTAAACCAACAATTTCTAATTTGCAGTTGTGGTGGTCGTTTTCTGGACATGAAAATTCAGAAGAGGCAGAGAATTTTCATAGAGATGTCGATGATTGGAAGTTTGTAAAGTTTTTTATTTATCTAACAGATGTAGATCTACAAAGCGGCCCACATACTTATGTTCAGAAAAGCATTAATAGCCATAGACATCTGCCTATAAAAAGATATTCTGATACCGAAATTGAAAAGTATTTCGGTAAAGAGAATATAAAAATTATGACGGGTAAAAAGGGTAGTGCATTTATGGAAGATACTTTTGGTTTTCATAAAGGCCAGTTAGCTAAAGAAGATAGAAGGCTCGTACTACAAGTTCAATATTCAATTAACCCAATTGCTATAAATTCGTATACAAGTAAAGATTCAATTATGGAGATTGATCCATATATTAATCGTTTATATTTAAAAAGAAAAGAATCATGAGTGTATTACCAAAAGAAGCAAAGCTTTTAAAAACCTTACCTTTTATTGTTTTTTCTAAAATCATTTTAAAATCATTTAATTTGTTAGAAAGGGTTATGAGTAAGTGTAAAGCTGCCGCTTTATTTCCCAAAGTTAGTCATTTAGCTTGCCATTGGTCAGTTGAAATTAAGTATCCAGAAAATATTGAGATAGGTAAAGGTGTTGTAATAGGTAAAATGGTAACTATTGGGGCTCTCGGTGGAATCAAGTTTGGGAATAATGTAAGAATATCCAAAGGAGTGACAATTGAGAGCGCGAGTTTAGATTTTTCTACCAAAGCACCTTATAAGCATATTTCCAAACCTATTACTATAGGTAATGATGTGTGGATTGGAAGCGGGGCTATTATTTTATCAGGTGTAACACTTGAAGATGGCGTTATTGTTGGTGCAGGAACTGTTGTTTCAAAAAACCTTTACAAGGGCGATGTTTGTGTAGGTGCAAGGTCTCGAACGATGTTGAGAAGTAAGTAAATGTCTCCAATTCAGGCGTTTATTTCTAGAATGTCAGCTTTTCTCGACTTTAAACTCTTTAAACACTTTGCAATTTTTGGGGGGAGTAAATTTTTAGTATTTATAGTTCCTTTGTTTGGCGCAACCGTATTAGAACCGGTTAATTATGGTACATTCGAATTCGCAATAGCGATTGCTTTTCCACTGACCATATTATTAGGTTTGAGTGCTCCAAATTATATTGCTTTAAGTATAATCAATCGCGAAAATCAAGTTAAGCGGCTTTTTTCACCTTATTTATTTGTTGTTGCTATATCTTTGATATCTCTGAGTGTTTCATTAATTGCATTTTATATCCTCGATAACTTTACTTTATCGCTAATTGCAATAATAGTTAGTTTCTTAACTGCGCAACAATCAATTTCTAGTTATATCAAAGCTAAAGGTTATGGGGCATGGTCTAATGTTATGGATGCTTTTATTTACTTATCTTTAGGTGTAGTCTTTCTATCTGATAAATTGGGTATAATTACTTTTAGACTCATGCCGTTGTTTCTAGCTTTACTTGTTTTTTTTCAATGCTTATTTATCCTTCAATTCTTTATATTTAAAATCAAAAGCCCTAAAAAATTATTTGTATATTTCAAACTTTTCTTAATTAAAAGTTCGCAAGTTTCTATTTGTGGTTGTTTAATGGTTACGTCGATTGCGTTGCCTCGAATTTATTTAGGTGTTATTGGGGATTTAAATTTAGTAGCGGAGTTCTCTTTTTGGTTTAGATTAGCCGCTGTAGGGATGATTACCCATCAATTTATTGTTATATTGAAATTTCGACAGTTATTAAAATCGTCAGATGAAAAATTTTTCAAAGTAGGTAAGTTCCTTTTTATACTAGTTTTCTTTATTTCAGCTTTGTTTCTATTTTCCATCTCGTATATTGAAAGTATAAGGTTATTTTTTGAATTGCCTAACTACTTAGAAACTATGCCATTGTTATTTATTATTACGCCTTTGTGTATAGCAACGTGGTCTACTTCTGCTCTATTGGAAACTAAGTTATATGTAAAAGGTAAATACTTAAATTCATTTATTATTCTAATTATTTCAGGAGCTTGTATTTTCATACTGTTAAACCTTCTTTCAAATCAGAAAAGTAGTGTTTTATCGCTTTCGTATAATTGGTTAATATCATTAGTCTTTATAATAATAGGCCAAGTTGTTTTACTAAGGAAAAGAAGTATCCATGTATAACTTTAGCTCAAATATTAAACTGTATATAACTTCTCCTTTGAATGCCTTTTTAATTGGATGTTCGGTCTTTGTGTTTTTATTAGGTTTAGCTCCTTTATCTTATATTTTTGATAGTAACTTAGAACTTCTCCTATATTTACTTGTTTGTATATTTTCATTGATTTTAGGGCTAGTATTTACTCTTTATAATAAAAATAAATTCATCATTGTTAATGTAGAACGAAAAAGACTGAGGAGAAATTTCTTCATAGTTCTTACCATTTCAGTCTTAGGTAGTGCTTTAAAGTTAATCGATAAATTTTATTTTAGAGGTATACAATTAGGAAATGATTTTTTCGCTAACAGGGAGTTGCTGGAACAGACTGGTAGTAGTCCTCTCGGCATGCTTTCATCTATTTTATACCCTAGTTGCTATGCATTATTATTTTACTTGTTTTTTAACGCTAAATATAAATTTTTACATCTAAGATATGTTATTTTAACTTTCTTTGTTTCGTTATTCCCCGTTTTTGATTCCTTGCTTGTAGGGTCAAGGTCGATAACATTACTTTATTTTATGTTTGTTTTTTTGTTTTTTACGGTTGTTTTTGGTAGTAAATACTCAATAAAATCTAAAGTGATATTTTTAACATTATTTTGCACACTAATTTGGGCAAGTGGTAAGTTATTTATTGCACGCACAATGCTTTTTGGCTTAAGTCCCATCGATAGTGCGCAAATATCTGGCTATGCTACCTTTGTAAAGTTAGATCCCTCTATAATTCCGTATTTATCAAACAATATTGAATCTTTTTCAGGGGAATTTATATTTGGAATTATAAACATTTCTCAATATTACCTTCACGGAATGTTTGAATTTATTTATATGTACAATGAGACAGGTGGCAAAGGAATGGGAGGGGGGGGGATAGTCAACTTTTTTGTTGTTGCTAAACTATATTACGCGATTGCAGGCATAGAAAACTTTGTCTTTGATTTTACATCTGCCTTGTACCGGCCCGGAGTTTTCACTACACTCTTAGGCCCTTTCTATTCTGATTTCGGGGCATATGCACCACTGATATTATGCTTTTTCGGTATTATGATTACTTTCTTTAGCCGAAAAGCCATGAAAGCAAGTTTATCTGCTATTTTTTTGAATCAATTTTTTTGTATTGTTCTTTTTTTCTC
>Ga0105355_10002747_pt1 | contig 15759 bp, 8 predicted proteins | sample GOMGulsemesocosm_2_FD_83508 | JGI IMG/M metagenome (GOLD analysis project Ga0105355, IMG submission 83508) | Methane-oxidizing microbial communities from mesocosms in the Gulf of Mexico - GOM9C Gulf of Mexico | ecosystem: Environmental > Aquatic > Marine > Cold seeps | place: Gulf of Mexico... | reverse complement strand
GCTCGAGAGAAAATAGCCATATACCACGGAGGAAAGCGAAAATTCCACCGATAATATGTAAAGCATGAATGCCGGTAAGTAAAAAATAATAGCTATTCGCTGGGTTGGTATAAATATAAAAACCTGATTGGTGCAGCTGCTGCCAAACTTGCACTTGGCCACTGATAAACATTAAGGTGAAAAAGCTGGTAGCTGTTAATGACATGATGGTTAAGTAGAAGCGCTGCTGCTCAGCAAGCTTGATTGCTAACATAATGCTAATACTGGCCAATAATAAATAAGCACTGTTTTTCCAGAGAATATCGGCATTCGTAAACGGTAGCCATGGCTCTCCCGATAATGCTTGAAAATCAAAAGATTGAGTACGCTGTAAAAAAGTGATGGTAAATAAGAAAAATACTACCGTGATTACTGCTAATAAAACTGTAATGCAGTACTCGCGGTTCGTTCCTTATCCGGTAGCGCAGACTTCAAGGTAGTTGGCTGCTCTAAAGGGCTAGGCAACCAAGGTTTTTCTTGTAATGATTTTAATAGATTCATGGCTTATCTCCCTGGCCATACTCTTGCTTAAGGTTATCTTGCTCACGGCTCTCTTGCTCACAGGCAACGTATTCAACCTCTTCAGGCGATAAATTTTGTGGAATAAAATCGTCTTTTACCTTAGGAACACTATAATCATATGCCCAACGGTAAACCTGAAGTGATTGTTTACCCCAGTTGCCATGTCCCGGAGGGAAGCTTGCCGTTTGCCATTCTAGTGATGTTGCCTGCCATGGGTTTCTGCCTGATTTTTTGCCTTTAAAGGTACTCCAAATAACATTAGCAATAAATACCAATTGTACTAAAGCAACAATAATTGCGGAGACCGTTATACCAGCATTGAGGGTTTGGGCAGAGTCAGGAATAAACTCTGTTGACCCCATCGCATAATAACGACGAGGCACCCCTAAAAAACCTAAATAATGCATTGGTAGATAGATGGCATAAGTGCCTAAAAAAGTCCCCCAAAAATGAAATTTTCCCAGATTATTATTCAAGAACCGCCCGGTTAATAACGGAAACCAATGATAAATAGCGGCAAACAACACCATAATGGGTGATACGCCCATCACCATATGAAAGTGAGCCACCACAAAAAAGGTGTCTGACAAGGGCAGATCAATAACGACATTACCTAACATTAGCCCCGTTAAACCGCCATGAGTGAAGGTAAAAATAAAACCAATCGCAAATAACATCGGCACCGTAAGGTGAATATTTCCTCGCCATAGCGTTAGCAGCCAGTTATAAACTTTCAACGCCGTTGGAATGGCAATAATGAGGGTGGTGGTGGCAAAGAAAAAACCAAAATAGGGGTTCATACCACTGACATACATATGGTGTGCCCAAACAACAAAACTCAAGCCGCCAATCGCGATAATGGCCCATACCATCATTCGATAACCAAAGATATTTTTTCGCGCATGTATTGCAATGACGTCAGAAACCATACCAAAAGCCGGCAACGCAACGATGTATACTTCGGGATGACCAAAAAACCAAAACAAATGCTGGAACAATATCGGACTACCACCGCTATGATCGAGTGTTTCCCCTAAAGATAAAATTGCCGGCATAAAAAAGCTGGTACCAATCACTTTATCAAAAATCATCATAATGGCACTAACTAACAACGCAGGGAAAGCTAACAAGCCTAATATGGTCGCGACAAAAATTCCCCAAATAGTTAATGGCATCCGCATTAACGTCATACCTTTCGCTCTAGCCTGTAAAATGGTGGTGACATAATTTAATCCGCCCATGGTAAAAGCGACAATAAAAATAGCTAGTGAAGCAAGCATCAGTAATATTCCGGCATGCTCGCCTGGTGTACCACTTAAAATGGCTTGCGGTGGATATAAGGTCCACCCTGCACCAGTAGGCCCACCACTAACAAAAAAACTCGCCAGTAACACTAAAACGGCCAGCAGATAGGTCCAATAACTGAGCATATTCAAATACGGGAAAACCATATCTCTTGCGCCAATCATTAGCGGGATTAAATAGTTACCAAAACCTCCTAGCAACAATGCGGTTAATAAATATATCACCATGATCATGCCGTGCATGGTGACCAACTGCAGATAAGATGCTGGGTCAATAAAAGAGAACTCATTAGGAAAACCAAGTTGTAAGCGCATCAATCCTGACAATACCAAGGCAACTAAACCTACTGCTATTGCCGTAATAGAATACTGAATAGCGATTATCTTATGATCTTGACTCCAAACATATTTACTCAAAAAAGAGCTAGGATGGCTTGATTCATCTATTTGATCGGCTATCGCTACATTGTCCATTTTGCTCACAGCTTACTCCTAACGTATTTCAAAGAGATATTCATCTGACTTCCGTGAGTGAGTTGATATAAGCCACTACATCATCAATACCCTGCTGATCATGTAAACTTTTTGACATCAAACTCATTTGTTTACCGTAAAGATCGCCTGGATGAGAGCCTCTACTACCCTGTTGAAAGGCGACAATTTGTCTTTTTAAATACCAAGGGTGTTGCCCTGCTAATTTTGGCGCGTTCATGGCGTAATTGCCTTGTGCATTATCACCGTGGCAATAGCCACAGTTCTTATAAAGCGATTTTCCTTTAATCGCATCACCATTCTCCAGTGGTATTTGTTCAACAGTAGTTAAAGCGCTCAAATAGGCACTAACGTCTTCAATGGCTTTGTCATCAGTTAGTAAAGCCGACATGGCGGCCATTTGTTGACCATATACATCATCAATATTCTGACCTCTAATTTTTTCTTTGAAATAACTTAATTGCCGATGGAGATACCAACGACTTAACCCCGCTAACTTAGGTGCATTCATCGCTTCAATTCCTTGGCCGTGATCACCATGGCATGAAGCACAGCCAGCATAATGCTGCTGACCTTGCGCTATATTGGCACTGTCTTGTGTTAAGGTCTGATTAAAGGTAGGTAAACTAGTTAGCCACTGTTGATAGTCGCGCTTCGAGTCAACTTTAATGATGCCTCGCATGGTAAAGTGGGCAATACCACAGAGCTCTTCACAAAGTAGTTCGTAACGCCCTAACTTAGTTGGCGTAAACCAAACAAAAGTCACTGCGCCAGGCACTAAATCCATTTTCACGCGAAATTGAGGTACTGCAAAGTTATGCAAAACATCTTTAGAACGGAGTAAGACTTTAACGGGCTGATCAATAAGCAGATGTAACTCATTGCTTTTTACTAATAAATCATCAGCACCGTTAATATCATTTACATCAATGCCGAAGGGGTTTTTTTCGCTGACTAATTTGACCGCTGTTCTACCCAGCTTACCGTCTTTACCTGGCAGTCGGTAACTCCAATGCCATTGCTGGCCTACAACTTCAACAATGACACTATTTTCGGGGACTGAAATAAATTGTCCCCAAACGACTAGCCCTGGCGCTAACATTGCCGCAACGCCAAGCGTTGTGATGATAGTCAACCAGCCTTCTAATTTACTGTTTTCGGGCTCATAGTCGGAGCGTCGATGTTTATTATGACGATATTTATATATAACAAAGGCTAGAAATAAACTAACCGCAACAAAAACAACCCCAAGCACCCAAAGAGAAATATTAATGGTGTCGTCGATGGATTGCCAATTAGATGCCAAAGGCGTAAACCACCAAGGGCTAATAAAATGAAAAACTAATGTTGCGATAACTAATAAAATAATAACAATGGCTATCGTCATAACCCATCCTTTATTATAAGTTGCAGTACTCGAAAACAAAATGCTGAACTGAATGAGTAAATAAACTGAGATATTTACCTAGTTGTTTACTTGATTATAATTAATAAAACCAAACTAATTCGAGGATGTTTTATCACTTTATTATTAGCAACTAATGCTTTTATTCACGCAGCAATGACGATAAATGATTACCCTCTATAATTATTAACATAGACTACTTTTGATAAAGTAGCGAAATGTGGCCTCACAAAAAATAAGCGAATATGACGAGTAATAACAAGGGCTATATCACAAGATGACAATTTCAAAAAGACTAAAAGCTAAAGGCATTTAGTGGTTGAAACAGTTGAAATCTTCATTGTAGACAAGACTCAGTGATAGTTAATATCACTCTGCCTAATATCTCTAATGAATGAATAATTAGAGGGTTAACTGGATTAGCGTTAACGATGCAACGTAGCAAAAAAATAGCATTATCGACTGTATGGGAGTCGAGGTTGTTTTATTGGAAAATTATCGAGAGGTATAAATGATACGCATTGATAAAAAAAAACCAGTTGTTCTTAATAAACTGGCTTTATCTTAACATTATGCATTCTAGTTATGAATCAAGGTTATGGGCCAAGGTTATGAATTAATTAAAATTCATAACCTTGGCGATGTCAATCGACCTTATTGGCCAAAACCGGCGGCAACTGACGTTGCCTTAATACCATTGGCACTATTAACAATCTCTTCACCTCGAGTGGTTAGCTCGACACTATTTTCAGAGGTTGACATGTCTAAGTATTCGCTACCTTCACCATTACCTTTCCAAGACCAAGATAACCAGCCAAAAGGCACCACGCCATAATCATAGATTTTAGCCTCTTCAAGTATCGATTCGTTAAAACCGCCATCGGCATAGTCAAATACCCAAGCATCAACATCACTTTGTTCAGCAAAGGTGATATCCAATAAGGACTCTAATTCAACCGGTACTAATCCTTCAATCTGCACACTAATAGTATCAATTAGAATCGCATCCGCATTATTACTACCAACACCACCTACTTGCATCCCTAAGCGTTGTAAAGTATCAACCATGGTAAAGTCTTGCGCATCAAAAGTAATGTCGGTCCATTCACCCAGCGTAAAATCGCTGAGACCTTTATCTGCGGTGGTATCCCAGCCACCCCAACCTTCACCGTGTTGCATATAGAACCGTAAGAAAAAACCACTGGCATCAGCATACGATAAAGGTAATTTTACCCGAGCAGTAATCGTTACCGGCACCGTGGTATCTAGATTAGCTACGCCATTGCTAACATAAAAACCAATTTGATCTTTGCTAGACCACTCTTGAGTTAGCGCTAACGTTTCACCTGTAACGGCAATATTTCCGGTAGTGTCTTCCCAAGGATCACGTTCCCAACCACCCGTTTCACCTAAGAATGGCTCTTCATACGAAGTAATAAGACCCAGTACACCACCCGCATCAATAGATTGACCTTCACCAAGTACGGCAATATGGTCAATTAATATTGATTCTGTTTTGGCGGTTGAAACACCACCAATTTGAATACCAAATTGTTGAAAGGTTGGTATACCGGCAGTTAAATCGAAATTATCTAAGGTAATTGTGCTCCACTCTCCTGGTGTAAAGTCATCAAGCGTTAAGCCTGTTTCAAACCAAGCCCAGCCTTCATCCATCGCATAAAATTTAAAGTACAAACCACTTTCATCGGCATATGAGCCTGGAATAAATACTTTGGCAGTAATCGTTACTGGTGCGCTAGTATCTAGATTTGCAATACTACCGCTAAGCCCAAATGTGACACCATCGGTTATTTCCCAATCAGGTGTAATAACTAGTGAGCCTGCATCTGCTGTAACAGTAACTTGCCCTGCATCTCCATAAGCTTGCCAGCTTTCATTGTCGGCATCAAAGGTTGGGTAGTACATTGGGCCAGCACCACCAGCATCGGTTGATTGCCCTTCCCCAAGTACGGTAATTGAGCTTATTAATATCTCATCGGCATTATTAGTAGTTGCTCCTCCCACTTGAATACCCAGACGTTGTAGCTCTGTTACCATAGTGAAATCAACATTTTCATAGGTAATCGTTGTCCAATCGCCTAAAGTAAAGTCAGTTAGCACTTTATCAGCAGTTGTATTCCACCCGCCCCAGTCCGCACCATGCTGCATATAAAAGCGGAAGAACAAGTCATTTTCACCGGCATATGATGCAGGTACAAAAACACGTGCTTGTAGCGTTATAGGTCCTGTGGTATCTAAATTAGCAATATCACCTGCCACATAAAAACCAAGTTGACTTTTTGTTTCCCACTCTTGACTTAACACTAAGTTACCTGCGGCTGCGGTGAGAGAACCTGTAGTATCTTCCCAAGGGTCTCTTTCCCAGCTTTCAGTATCGCCTTCAAAATTGGCTTGATACATAGGTGGCTCAGCACCACCCACTTCTACTTTGATATTATCAAACTTAATATCACCATAAATATCAGCAGCTTTACCATTAGCGAGTACTTCTATACCCACTTTTACGACGTCGGCTAAATCAAAGCCATCTTCAACATAACTTAAATCGTCATTCGATTGCATGCTATAACTAATGGTTGTCCAAGCGTTGCCGCGTAGCTCTTTATCATCAGCGGTTTTTGGTCCTAAAGCGGCGTAAAGACCCGCGCTATCGCGCAAGTACATTTGCACACCCAGATTACCGTCTTTAACATAGTCTATTGGGGTATAAACATCAGCACTGATATTTGCGCCAACAAAGCTGGTCGCTTGCTCTAGGCTATAAGCATATGAGGCTTTGTCGGTATCTCCACTCCAAGGCAAGTTGAAAATTAATGCATAGTCACCAATGCCTTTCGCCATTAGGTCGATATGATCAAGACTGGCCGCGCCTTCACCCGAGCCGCCAAATTCACCAATAATGAAAGGAACTTTTTCTTTTGACAATAAATCGGCGGCGGCAACAATTTTATTGCTCGTGTTATATTTAGCACCATAAGCATGCACAGATAAGATGATGTTTTTTTCAGAATCCGCAGCCTGTAGCTCTAAACCACGTTCAGCTAAAAAAGCGTTATAATCTTGTCCGCAATCGGGCGCATCAATCACTAATGGTACTTTGAAACCAATTTCTCGAAATTCGCGAATAATGCTTTTGTAGACCTCTATATATTCACCGTAACCGATGCTATTGGCATTCCAAACACCTCTTACGCCCCATTCATTGGCAATATTAATCATTAAATACGGTTGATATTTTTCTTGAACGAGTACGTCAATCCATTCATCAAACCATAGCTCTTGAGTATATTTATCAAGGAACTCTGCGCTTTCAGTACAGGTAATTTCTCCCTCCTCTTCCCATAACATCGGCATAGCAATCATGTTATTAGCAACAATTTCATCCAGTGCTGTTGCTAGCTGCTCCGCGGTAGTATTAGCGCGCAATTGCAAGCGTACTACATTAGCACCCGTCGCTTTTATTGCCGCGATACCAGCTAAACGAACGTCAGGATTGTCACCGTATTGTAAATTAACACCACGTAGTAATACCGGGTTAGTTGAGGCATCAAATATTTCATTACTACTGGTAGTCATTACTGAAGCGTAGTCTGGCGGAGATGGCCTATCAGGCAATACTACCGCAGGCTCAGGGATTAACGTATCTGTATCCGCTTTTTCATCCAGTAAGTTACTATCACAGCCTTGAACTAACACCGCGGCAGTAATTAGTGGAAGATAGTTCAGCTGTATTTTAATTGATGAACGCCAGTTATTTATTGTATTTATTATTTTCATTAGATTCTCTCTTAGCAACACATAAGTTTGCCGAATGTTTAACCTTTAGTGAATGCTTATAAGCTCAGTGAAACACCCATAGTGAAGCGTCTTTCCTGTACATATAAAGACTGGAACTGATCTTCAAATTGCGCGTAACTTCTTCGATCTTGGGAGGTTAAGTTGGTGCCACTGACAAACAAACTGACGTGTTCATTAACCCAATAGTTTATTGATGCATCAACATAACCACTGGCCTCGTTCCAGTTACCTAAATTAAGGGGAATGCCATTGGTATTTAATCCGACACGACCTAAATACTCATCGCTGCGCCAGTTATAGGCAACTCGAGCACTAAAGCCGTCTTTGTCATACCAAAGAATGGTATTAGATTGGTGTTTTGAATTTGACTGCAACGGTAAAGAGTTACCTTCAATATCAATATCCGGTGATTCACTGTCTGAAAATGTGTAGTTAAATTCAAGTCCAAACGCACTTAAATACTCACCCGGTAAAAAAGTGAACGGTTGTTTGTAGCCAATTTCAATACCACTGACATCAGAAGCATCGACATTACCGGTAGTCCATACATTAGCCATTCGGCCACGATTAATACCATCTTCATCGGCATAATTACGCTGCTCTTGATAAGAAGCTACCGCGGTATCAACATCGATTAAAAACATACCTAGCCCTAATATGGCATTTTCTTGGAAATACCATTCTAAAGAGGTGTTATAAACAGTGGCACGCCATGGCTCCATGTAAGGATTACCATTATCACTACCACCACCAGCACAACCAACCAAGGAATTTTGGAAGTTACCGTCGCCATCACGTATTTGTACTGGGTTACCATCACTATCGGTTTTAGTACATCTTGAATACCAAAGTACTAAACCTGACCCTAAATTCTCAAGATTATTACGAGTCATGTTCTTCGAGGCGCCAAATCGAACAATGACATCGTCATGAGGATAAAAGTTTAAGTTTAATGACGGTAAAACATCAGTAAACGAATTTTCAATGGTGACGGTTTCTGAAACAAAGGCAATTTTTTGCCAAGGCGCATTGCTGGCACCGACCGAATTATTACGATCTAATACTGTAGGGATCACTGCTCTTTGAACTTCTCGTGCGGTTTTTACGACCCGTAAACCTAAATCACCGGAAAAGGGTACGCCAAAAAAGAGTTCATCATCAGCAAAATTCATTTGAGCAAACGCTGAGGTCGAACTTTCTTTAACGTTATAATTAAAACCAGGATCTCGAATGGTTTTAGTGCCCGGATAGAGTTGATTCATGAAATCTAAAGGGCTATCCCACGCCGATGGGTTAAGCGACGAAACACCATTATCAAAGCCTTGAATTGGACCAAAATCGGTAAAAACTGAAGTGTTGTCAGCAGAGAAGCCATTATCAGGAAAGTCTCCTTGCGCCACTAAATTAGCATCGCTAGTGGCGTAATCAAACTTTTGCCATTCCGGGTATTTTTGCCATATTTCATTACCGGGTAATAATTTATAGCGCTTATCTTCAGGTACCGTTGAGTCATTCCACGTTGAATAGCGTCCGGTTGGCGTAGCATAAAAAAACTTAGAATGATCGGCTTGACGAATACCATGGCGAAGGCCAACATCAAATGAAGTGATAAAATTATCACTGTCAAGGAAGTACGTTGCATCAGCTCTCAGTACATTTAAGTCCGCATCGGTATCCTCACCATCAGCAAAACCTTGATAAACTTTTAAATAATTAGCAGACGAAATGTCATTAATGGCTGAATTATAGGAGAAGCTTGGTACATCTTGACGATAATCAATAGTGATATCATAAACGTCTATAGGATCATGACCATTAATACCATCTTCATCTACCCATAGCCACGCCGGTGTGCCTTGCTGTAGCCTTGCTTGACGATATTGTTTTTCAGCATGAGCATAGACATAACGAATAGAAGCTTTAAAGTTATCATGATTATCATAATCAAGTTGCAAGTTAGTATTTAATGCTGCGGTATGATTAATGGTATTACTTGAGCTTGTTTGAAAGTCTCTGGCTTGAATATGAGCAACCTGTAAGCTATGTAAGGTCGCATTTTGGGTTACACCATTAGCATCTACATAACTAATATCAGATCCTGCAGAGGTAATTGTGCCTTCTTTAACTAACACATCATATAAGTTTTCTTCAGTTTTAGCCGAGTTGTCATTATTAATTGCAAGAGACGTTATGCTAGATGAGCCATTAAAGGCGACTTGAACACCACGATCATATTGATCCATTTGTGTGTAAAAAGCATCGCCACTTAATGTAAAGTTATCGCCTAATTTCACTTCAACACTAAAGGCACCACCTTGACGTTGTCGTTCCATAAAATTACTACGTGCACCATAATTACCTGGCACAAGATACCAATCGTTGGCTAAGTCACCATCGTTATCAAGATCTAAAGGATCACCTGGCTGTCCCCCCTGGTTATTTAAAAATGCTAAGCGGTTGTCATCATACATTTGATAATTGGCGGCATTAGACTCAGAATCAAAAAAACCAGCAGTAAACGCAAACTGTTCAGCTTTATAGCCAGCAAATAAATTAAAATTATGATCAATACGATTATCTATGGTGCCATCAGCATTAATCTCTTTATCAGATAAATCTCCTTGAGAGCCTTCGAACCTAACATTGGCTGTCCAACCTTCCTTCAGGTGCATCGGGCTAATAGTTTTTAAATCAACCACGCCTGAAATACCTCCTGAGAGATGTTCAGCACTAATAGATTTATAAACATCAACACCGGCAATCATACTTGATGGAATGTCACCATAATTAGCACCCACATCGGTGATTGACCATGGACTTAAAAATTGTTCTCCATTAAGGGTGGTTAAAACTTGTGGCATACCACGAATATTTAGCGAAGTTGCTTCATTCGCTTCACGCTGTACTTGAATACCAGAAATACGCGATAAAGAATCAGCGATAGTAGCATCGGGTAATTTACCAATGTCTTCTGCGACAATAGAGTCGACAACATTGCCAAATTCACGCTTTAAATCAATTGCAGCAGCTTGGGCACCTCGCACCCCTCGCACCTCAATCAATTCGATTTCGCTTTCTGATTCATCCGCAGTGATAGTCTGCTCTGCTACTGTCTGCTCTGCTACTTTCTGCTCTGCTACTGATTGTTCAATTGTATTCACTTTAGTATCAGCTTGCTCTGCCTGGGCTAAAGTGACAGTACTAAATAAAGCACAGCTAACAGCTAAGGTGCTTATTTTTAACTTTGTTTTTAAACCACTATCCAAAAACATCATTGTATTATCCCTTGACTCGTTTTTAATTTTTGTTATTTACATGCCGCAACCAATCCTTTACACACAACCAAAATGAACCGGTTAACAATTACGTTAAAACAAAAAGATAAGCAATGCTATTATTATTTTTCATAATAAAATTATTATTGCTAAAAATTATACATTGGTAATTTAAAAGGGGAAAACAACAATTCAAAACTAAACACTTTATAATCAGGTATTTAAACAAAAAAAACCTCTATTTATCACTCGTAATTGTATGAGGATATTCTTATAGTTATAAGTTTAAATATATTTATTGTCTGTATTTAATACGAATAGTTATTTAAAAGATTAAAGAAAAATGTCCTAATAATTCAAAATAAAATATGAATCGGTTCATATTAAATAAAAAAGGGGAGGTGAAAGCAATTGTATTAACCTTGAATACGCACCAAGATATAATGATTTTTCGGTATGATGGCTTCTCGATTTAAGGTATATAAATCACTCAAATGATATATCAGGACAAGTGATAAATTGAGTACTATGCTACTAAATGGGCGATCTCAAATGTTGTTTTTTCATCTGGTATGTAGACCTATAGCTTGTCACTAACGATGTGAAAAGACTTTGCTAACACCACCTCGAAATAATTAACTGCTACATAAAAAAAGCCTTATATAACTATATAAGGCTCTTACTTTTTAACTAGTATTATTTACCCTCGAGTACTGTTCATACAAGAATATCTAGGGCATTGTTTTCATAAAGGTTTTAAACTTATCTTGTGCTCTAATGACCCAATTGGGGGTGGATTCGCCAAAACCTGAAGCGCCAATATTAGGATGTGTTTTCATTACCGCAGCTAATGCCAGCTCTTGATTAGGCCCCGCATCCACAAATAAAATGTGCTTACCGTTATGGAGCATTTCTTGAAAACGTTCAAAGTTTACATTAGGTTGCTGAATACCAATAAAACCGCCCTCCCAGGTACAAAACCCTAAAATTATAACCGCAAGAAAAGCAAACGGTACCCAACCTGCTGCCGATTGATGCCAATTTAGCAAGTAGGTAATTAATAGCACTGCAAGAGCTGCAACAATGCCTATTACCGCACCAACCTCAGTAGAATGGACAACATCTTGCTTTAAAACCGCAGCTACTTCATGTAGATGATGATTTTCAACCTCAGTATCATTTTCACTTAACACATGAATTTGTGGTGCAGTGAACCCTTGTTGCTCTAATTCATTTTCTACTTTTTCCAACTCATCAAGATCATCGGAAACAAAATAATGCCTCAACATAATAAACCTCACTCAAGCTATTTAAATATTACCACTCATGCTATCAGGCAACCCACCAATAGGCCGATGATAGACTTTCATTAAGGTAAGTATAGCAAAGTTTTAAACACTGCTAGATCGCGATAGCCTCAGGTGAAATACCTTAGCTACTTAATTAAACTCAACTTCAAATGTCGTGCTGCTGTGTGAACCACCTGATTATTTACATAATGGTTTAACCCGTAATATAACGTTATGAAAAAAGAGTTAACCGTTGTGACACTTATGTTACTGAATACCTACGTGTAATGATTTATTTTATGACGACAATTTGATATCGCTGGAGTTAGCATTTTCCTTAGTCATAACTCCTCTAGTTGACGTTACCATGTCAATTATTTAGTGTGTTGCAAGTCAGTAAAATCCATGTTTAAGAAAGTTAATCCGATGAAAATAAAAGTCTCTCACATCACTTGTTTAACACTTTTGACATTAACCTATGGTAGAATTCTGCTTGAAACATAGCGCCTGCAAACGTAATTAAATGGTAAATATTTTTAATGAATAATAAACAAGATCACAGAAACAAGTTAGAAAAAAAAATTAGACGACTAACCGGTAAAGCCATATTTGATTACAATATGATCGTCGAAGGCGATAAAATTTTAGCCGCAATCAGCGGAGGGAAAGACTCTTTTTTGATGCTTGATACCTTATTACATCTCAAGCGCGTGGCACCCATTAACTTCGATGTTATCGCGGTTAACCTTGACCAAAAACAACCCGGTTTTCCTGCCGATATTTTACCTAACTACCTCGAGCAGAAAGGCATTGATTACTACATCATTGATAAAGACACCTACTCAGTGGTAAAACAAAAAGTCCCTGAAGGAAAAACAACTTGCTCGTTGTGTTCACGACTTAGAAGAGGCTCTTTGTATGGCTTTGCTGAAAAAATTGGCGCCACTAAAATAGCACTTGGCCATCATTTAGATGATATCGTTGAAACGTTATTAATGAACATGTTTAATAATTCAAAACTAAAAGCAATGCCGCCCAAACTACTCAGTGACGATAAACGTAATATCGTGATCAGGCCACTTGCTTATTGTCGGGAAAAAGATATCGAACAGCTCTCAGAGCTCAATAACTACCCTATCATTCCTTGTAATCTCTGCGGATCACAAGAAAACTTGCAAAGAAAAAAAATTAAGAAAATGATCGGTGACTGGGATCAGGAGTCTCCCGGTCGTGTCGAAAATGTTTTTAAAAGCACTCAAAGCATCAGCCCATCTCAGCTAGCTGATTATAACTTGTTTGATTTTTCAAACCTTACATTGGACAGAACTGCAGAGCCGAAAGTATACCAATTCGGTGGAACAAATATCTCTTCTTCAAATTTAATCGATATACAGAATATAGAGATAATCGATGCTTCGTAGTTAGACTTTGAGAAACTAAATATAATAGCAAGAACTGCAGCTTAAAATTCAGCTCTTGCTACTTTATAGCCATAAACCAATCATAGTCTTGTTTACGCTTTAGTTTCTGTGATAAGTACACACCAAGCTCACGTAACTGTACTTTGTTTGAGTAAGTCAAAATTAACGTTTTGAGCTTACTTAACCCTTGTGAACTTTGCTTTAAACCATCCATAGCTAATATATAAGTATAAGCAAATTGAGGGTTTTCAGGGGCTAATAACATAGACTTTTCAAAGAAGACTAATGCCTTGTTAAGTTCTTTCTGACGAACAAGATGTAACCCGTATGCATACGTTATCGTGCTTGAACGAGGAATATTAGTCATTCCCTTGAGTAATACAGTTGCTACTTGTGTTGGCCTTTGTAATGAACGATATAAATCAGCTAAGTTGATATAGCCTGTTTCAAAATATGGTTCAATGGCTATGGCTGCGGCAAAAGCCTGCTCTGCAGTGATTAAATCACCACGTTGAAAAGCACTGCCCCCTTGATTTAATCGCCCTTCACCACGCCAACTACTAATATCGTTTGCCTGTTGTAACTCGTTAAACGCTTGAGTAAAAGTAGGTTGATCAATTGCAGATACTTTACTACCCAGTAAATTTTGTGCTGCGGCTACTCTTATCGCTTTATAGTCATCTGATAATAAAGGCACTAATAAAGCAACTTTATCAACCGCTGATAATAATGCCGCGGCAGTGGCAGCGCTTAATCTAATAAGGGGCTCTTTATGCGTTAGATAAGGTGCTAATAACTCAGCAGTAATGGTTTGCGTAGTATAGGCTAACTGCCCAATGGCCGTGGCGCGGCTAATAACATCAAGCTGCTCATCGGCAATAATACTAAGGTGATGTTCAAGATTAATTGCTTGACCACTATTTAGTGCCATCAAATAGTGTTTACTACTGCTTACTGCTTTAGCTTTACCATGCCATTGTTCTAGATTGTCACTCGCCCATTGATTGCTCTGTTCTTGATGGCATTGTATGCAAGCATTAGGAGTATTGTATTGTGCTGATAGATCGGGACGTGGAATTTTAAAACTGTGATCACGTCTATCGTCTACGCCCATATAACGATTAGTCGGCATATGGCAGTTAACGCACTGAGCACCCGTTGACGATTCGTGATGCTGATGATGAGATTTTACGTTGTAGACTTCTCCTCCATGACACTGCAGGCATAAACCATTACCCACAATTTTTACTTTCATGGTGTGTTTATCATGGCAATCTATACAGTTAACACCTTTGCTATACATCTTACTTTGTAAAAACGAGCCATATACATAGACTTCTTCCTTTATTTGGCCATCTGCATAATAATTAGGCGTAGCAGGAAGTTGAGGACTAAATTGATCTAAAAAAGCTTTGTTCGCTTTAAAACCGTCAGTTAAAGGTGAGCGTAGTGCGTGACAAGCAAAACAGTTATCCATAAAAGCATTATCGCGCGGTTTTCCTTGCCAATGGGCCGTTTTTTCATCAATTGCCCGCAACCACCGACCAGTTGGATGTTTTAACGAGGTAACATCACCACCTACGGCTCTTTTTTTGGACTTATTGGCATGTGCTGACATATCATCATGGCATGATAAGCAACCCACATTGATATTATCAAAACTCGTTTCAAAGCTATTTTCATCGGTTTTATAATGTCTAACTAAACCATCTGAGTGACAATCAGCACACATACCATTCCAATTTTGTAAAGGTTGACGCCAATGCAATCGGTCTTCTGGCCGAATTTCTTCATGACTATAATTATGGTACCAACGCTGCCCTCCTTGACTTTTATCCCTTGCATCCCAAGCAAATGGTAATACTTGCAATTTACCTTGCTCAGTTTCAACTAAATATTGCTGCAAAGGAAAGTAGCCAAAGGTGTACTTTATTGGGTATGTGTCGACATTTTCATCATAGCTAATAGTGACCTTATATTGACCCTTTTCAATAAAAAAGAGTGCTTGTTGGCCGTAATGTTTCACTAAGGTGTTAGTAAAGTTTCCTTTAACTGTTTCAACGGTTGGCAGAGCCATCGCTTTGGCATGATCTGATTGCTGCCAACCAAGGTACTCTTCTTGATGACAACTAATACAATCATCATATTTAGCCGATACGTTATTAGGGATAGACGTTGCGCTAATCAATGGCG
>Ga0105355_10002746_pt1 | contig 15759 bp, 12 predicted proteins | sample GOMGulsemesocosm_2_FD_83508 | JGI IMG/M metagenome (GOLD analysis project Ga0105355, IMG submission 83508) | Methane-oxidizing microbial communities from mesocosms in the Gulf of Mexico - GOM9C Gulf of Mexico | ecosystem: Environmental > Aquatic > Marine > Cold seeps | place: Gulf of Mexico... | reverse complement strand
TTTAGAATAAATAAAAATTTCACAATCAAAAGCGAAACAACATATGCTATTTTTTAGCATTTATATTATGATGAAACGCGCAATAAAATTATCTTAGATAATCACAACAAATTGTGTTAATTAAGCGAGTTATAGATAGTTATTTCAACTATAACCCGCCAATATTGTGATTATCTAAGACGACTTTAGTTAGCTCAAAATCCGATTAAAAACAAAAATGACAGGAAATTAATCATGGGGAGCAGTGCATTATATTCTCTTATCGAAAAAACTAAATTATTATTTCCATCATTAACAATACGCGTCAAGGTGTTACGTAGTGTGTATCAATCACTACCAAATATTCACCGTAAATTACTGCCGATATTATCACTGGCTGTCGTGGTATTACTGATGCTGCCAGAAACAGATGAAACAGCCAACAGCCAAGCCGGTGCCAGCGAACGAAAATCAATTACGCTGACGATCGCACCGACTCAAAATGTAGCAAATAAAGCAGGCCTAGAACAGAGTCAAAACAACAATACCCCGCCGCCAGTTAAAATTAAACTACTCGACCCTGAAAATATCGACGGCGAGTGGCGCGCGCATGTGATCCGCAAGGGCGATTCTGTTTACCGTATTTTCCGTCAATACGATATTCCTTCGGCAATACTGCACGATTTAATTGCATTACGGGCACCTGCGCAATACATAACCCAGGTCAGACCTGGACAAATCATGTCATTTTATATTGCGACAACAGGTGAGTTAATACAGCTGAGAATTACTGATGTAGATAATGAACCCGTGCTATTTTCGTTACGTGAAGATGGCAGTTACATTTATCACTAACATAGCTCTTAATTAACATAGTACTGAGTTGACATAGCCCTTAATTGGCCTAGTGCTTAATTACACAGTGCAGATGGAGTTAAGCACACACTTGATTCCGCCCTGACTCTTTGGCTTTATACAGTAGTTTATCCGCCGCTATAATCACTTCATCAGGGGTTGTTATCGAACTTCGCCCCTGAGCAACACCGATGCTTATTGTTACCTTAGCGGTTTTTTCAATGACTTCCACCTGACTGTTATCAGCATTTTTAGATCCTTCTTCCTGTGGTTCTCTACGCTCGATTGATTGGCGAATTTGAAAAGGATAATCAGCAATTAATACTCTTATTTCATCTAGGTAAGCAACACAGTCTAGCGCCGATTTACCTTTAAATAAGATGGTAAACTCTTCACCACCATAGCGGTATACTTTACCTCTTCCTTTCACTGTCGCCAATTGTGACGCCACCATTTTTAATACCGAATCACCAATATCATGGCCATAGGTATCATTGAATTTTTTAAAGCGATCAATATCCAACATGGCAATGCAGTACTTGCCTGTCAACTGCGCCAAGTCAATGTTTAACGCCCGACGACCCGGGATTCGGGTAAGCTCGTCAATGAAGGCTTGTTCATGGCTGCGTTTCAATATACTTAACAGCAGCACAACCGCACTCATCGTAAACATGCTGGCCGATATCCACTGCTGCTCAAACTCAACCACCGTCAATGTACACGCCAGTAGCGCACTCAGGAATGCTTGATCGGAAGATACATCTCTAAACAGCATTAATATCGCCGCAGTCAACACCGCACAGATTAATAAGCCCAGTAATATGTTGGGTAATACCGACACATCACCGAATACCAAGATCCAAGGTTCCATTGCAGTCAACAAGCTGGTCACTAAAGGTAATTGTTCAGGTTGAATAAACCAATAGAAAGCGGCACCTTGCAAGATGAAGAAAGCGTGATATGAAAGTGCTTTAAACGAAAACAGTGAGCGTTCAGGTAAGAATAATAACAACACTAAATTAGCGGGTAATAACAGTACCAGAAAATAATATTCAAATAACGTACTGCCAATCGCCAGCGGGGTTTGTAAACGTTGCTGGATAACATTGTAAGCCACCAGCATCAACAACGCAGCAAAACCACTACGACCTTGCTTAAAGAAATGACTCAGTATGATCACCAGCAAAAATAATATACTCGGTAATTCAACTAACATACCCTGCTGCGCTGTTGAAAGCACAGCAAAAAACGACGGGATCAAAAGTCCTGCAAACATGATGACAAATGTAAGTAATAACCTTAAATACATTGGCGTCGCTTACTGCTGCAGCGCAAAATCAGCGCTGTAATTTATATTAATCTGATCCAATTTTTTATGGCCCCCAGTGCAATTTTCTATTCACTTGATTCAATTTTAGTTATCTATTAGCTTGGTTCAATTTTAGCGATATAGTAATTAACGGAAATAGCGGCGGAACTCAATCCCATCGCAATAGCGGTAATAAACAACAACATGATCTCGTTAAATACCAACCCCTCAATATTAAACTCAGTATTATATAATTGAGCAAGATTGAGCACGGTATCTTCCATCCAATACACCATAAATATAGTCACTAGCCAAGCTAAAATACCACCAATAGCACCATACCAAAATCCGGTATATAAAAATGGTCGTTGCACAAACGCATTCGTCGCACCAATTAATTTTAATACTTCGATTTCTTCGCGGTTAGATAAAATATTTAAACGGATGGTATTACCGGTAATTAATAATACCGAACTTAATAATAGTACTGATACCACTAACACGGCATCACTAAAAATAGAAATTATACCTTCTAAACGTGCTAACCACATGATATCCAACTTACCTTGCTGGACTTCAGGTTCGCGTTCTAACTTAGCTAATAGCTCTTGCGCGGCAATGGAACTGCGGTAATAAGGCTTAGGAGTGACAACGACGACTGCCGGTAATGGATTATGATCTAACAGTGTTAATGCCGATACTAATCCAGAAGAACGCTTAAATTCTTGCATACCCTGTTCTTTGGAAATGTACTCAAAGCTATCAACCTCTTTGTAGGTCTTTAAACGCTGCAGCAAATTTTTATAACGAGACTCAGGTAAATCTTTTTTTAAGAATAAATTAATGTCGGTCGGACTGGTCCATTCTTGACTGACTGTTTGGCTATTTTTTAATACCACGTACAAGGTGCTCGGTAAGGCTAAACTAACCCCGAGTACTAACATGGTCATCAATGATGCAATCGGCGTACGCCACACCTCGGTCAGACTCGATATGGCTTGATGAATATGCTGCTGACAACGAATTTGAATACGTTTAATAAATGAAGCATCAGGTCGGTTGGGTTGCTTGTTCATATTAAATCCCTTGTAACTCGTCATTACACATCTCACCAGCCTTAATACGTAAGGTGCGATAACGCATTTTAGCAATCAAACCCAAATCATGAGTAGCAATCAATACTGAGGTGCCGGTACGATTAAACTCTTCAAATAACTTGATGATTTCCATGGATAACTGCGGATCTAAATTACCCGTAGGTTCATCCGCCAGTAATAATTTGGGGCGAGAAATAATCGCCCTAGCAATGCCGACCCGTTGTTGCTCACCACCAGAAAGCATCGGCGGATAACACTTGGCCTTATTGTATAATCCCACTTTATCTAATGCCGCTAACACCCTGTTTTTAACTTGTTTTGCGGTATAGCCCTTGATAATCAAAGGCAATGCCACATTATCAAAAATGGTACGGTCGACGAGTAAGCGATGGTCTTGAAAAATAATACCAATATCACGGCGTAAAAATGGAATGTCAGACTTATTGATCTTACTGACATTGCGACCATTAAGGATAACATCGCCTGCGGTTGGTCGTTCTAACATGCTAATTAGTTTTAATAAGGTACTTTTACCGGCGCCAGACGGGCCCGTTAAAAAAGCCATTTCACCTTTCTCAAGATGAAAATTAACTTTCTGTAATGCGCTGAGGCTGCCAGGGTAAACTTTAGATACATTATCAAACCGAATCATGATGACCGCGTCCTTGGTGTGTGCTCGTATAAAAATCTAGAATAGTAAAATTGAATACTCACCGAATTAACGGTGAGTATCTTGGTAAATATATTGCTCGCGTTATTTTTTCTCTTCGTTACTAAACAACGCTTCAATAAACTCTTCCGAGTTGAAGGTACGTAAATCATCAATACCTTCACCAATACCGATAAAGCGGATTGGGATCTCAAATTTATCTGCCACAGCAAAAATAACACCACCTTTCGCGGTACCATCTAACTTGGTTAAGGTAATGCCAGTAAGACCAACCGCATCCTTAAATAGTTCCGCTTGGCTTAATGCATTTTGACCGGTGCCCGCATCAATCGTTAACATGATCTCATGCGGTGCTGTTGCATCGTGTTTGCGCATGACGCGGACCACTTTTTTCAGCTCTTCCATCAAGTGCGCTTTATTCTGTAAACGACCTGCGGTATCAGCAATTAACACGTCAACATCTTTGGCTGTTGCTGATTGCATCGCATCAAACAATACCGACGCACTATCTGCACCAGTATGTTGGGCAACCACAGGGATATTGTTACGCTCACCCCATACTTCTAATTGCTCAACAGCTGCTGCACGGAATGTATCACCAGCCGCTAGCATTACCGATTTACCTTCAGCTTGGAATTTTTTCGCCATCTTACCGATAGTCGTAGTTTTACCAACACCGTTCACACCAACCATTAAGATCACGTGTGGTTTATTATTACTATCGATGACTAACGGTTGATCCACTTTACGCAATAGCTCTGCCATATCTTTCTTTAAGATATCGTACAGGGCTTCAGCATTTTTTAATTGTTTACGTGATGCTTGTTGCGTTAGGTTATCAATAATACGTGTGGTTGTTGCGACACCAAGATCGGCAATTAATAACTGCTCTTCAAGTTCTTCAAATAAGTCATCATCGATATGCTTGCCACGGAAAAAGTTTTTAAAACCACTACCGATATTACCTTTAGTACGTGATAAACCACGTTTCAAACGGGTAAAGAATTTGTCTTTGTTAACCGGTTCGTCCACTTCAGATTCAGTTGTTTGAATATCAGCAGGAGCGTCTTTAATCACTTCGTCTTGCGTAGCAAGGTTTGGCTCTGTTGCCGCTAGAGCAGTGTTCTCAGACTCGACAGTTTCAGGCTCAACAGCAACGACTTCGGGTTCAGTCACAGCTACATTAGCATCAGTAACAACCGCATTTGCTTCCGTAACAGTATGGTCATCAGCCATCGTTGCACTATTTTTTTCGAAGTCAGCTATAAGTTGTAAGTCTGCCGCTCTACGAAGGGCCTTTTGTTCTTCTGTTTCATCATCGCTAGCAGCCAGAACTTCGGCGCTAACTTTATCTTCATCCGTGTTATTTGCTTCTTTTTTACCGAAGCCAAACCAATTCTTCATGCTTTTTTTTGCCATTTTTAGAAAACCTTACTTTCGCCAGTCTTGAACTGCTACAATGACCCAATATCAATATGAACATATATTATCACCTTTCTGTCCAGACAAAGAATTACTATGGCAAAATCTAACACAAAACAACAAAATCAACGTCCTTCTGGACATATTCGGATCATCAGTGGTCAATGGCGCGGCCGAAAACTGCCAGTTAAAGATGTGATAGGTCTACGTCCGACAACCGACCGGGTGAAAGAAACCGTATTTAACTGGTTATCTCCCTATGTACGTGACAGTCATTGTTTGGATCTGTTTGCTGGTAGTGGCGGGTTAATCTTTGAAGCTTTATCACGCTATGCAGAAACAGGCCTACTGTTTGAAAAAGACGCTGGCGCAGCGACGCAGCTACAACAAAACATTAATTTGTTAAAAGCAGAAAATGCCCAGTTAGTACGTGGTGATACGCTACAGTTATTAACTAAGGCACCTACTCAACGCTATGACATGGTGTTTATCGACCCACCTTTCCGTCAAGATTTATTGGAAGACTGCTGCGCTAAGCTGGAAGCAAACAACTGGTTAAGTGCCGATGCGGTAATTTATATCGAACGCGAGAAAGAACTTAATCAAGTTAAGCTACCGGCTAACTGGACGATCTTAAAAGAAAAACAAGCGGGACAAGTTTGTTTTGAATTATATCAACGTCAGCAATAACGAACGGTAAGCGTGAATAAATATTAACTCGCGGTTAACCTACCATTAGCTGTCGATACTGACGCGGTGATATGCCCACCAGCTTTTTAAAGTAGCGCCCCATGTGGCTTTGGTTAGCAAAGCCACATTGCAGCGCTATATCCACCATACTTGGCTGTTTATTTACCTGTTTATTAGCCAAACGTAGTTTCACTTGTTCGATGCGAATTGCCAACAAATATGCTTGTGGGGTTTGTGCCATGCTTTGTTTAAACATCCGGCAAAAATGGTATTCACTCAACTGGGCGAGATCAGCCAGTTCCGCAAGATAAACCTGTCGGTGGAAGTTAGCCTGCATGTAATCACACACTAACGCTGCAATCTTTGGCGATAAGCCGCCTTTTACCGGAACGGTAAGCTTAGTGATCCCCATATTCTGCAACATCGACACTAAGATAGTATTGGTCACTTGCTCCATGGCAAGATGATCATTTCCGCTCTGCCAATCACTGGTTGCCATACAATGACGAAATAAGGCTTCGGTAGCCGCATCATTAGTAAAGGTTAATTCAGGCAGTTCTAACATACGCGGATCAATATCAAATACCTTCAGTGCCAGTTGTTTAAGGTAATCATCACTGAAATATAAATGCATAAATTGCTGAGTTTGTCCAAGCTGCCAATGGCTCTCAGAGTCTTTCGGCATCAGACAAAATTTACCCGGCGCGCCAAAACCAGAGTCCACATCAGTACGGTGAGTTTCATAACCACCGGACATGTACAAACTCAAGGTATGCTGTTTTTCATTCACATAAAACAAGCGGTCATGTTCATTCTGGTAATGCGCCCACGACAATGCCTCCGTTAATGACGTTTGTCGTAAACAGACCTTACTGGTTGATTGGTCAAAGCTGATTTCATTCTGCTCAAGTAGCGACGAGCTGATATCAAGCCCGACATCCATGAGTGGTTTTATTAAAGGCATAACAAAATACTACCATTAATGGCAGATTGCTCAACTCATACCGTGATCAGGATAATCATTAAACCGCAATATTGTGTTAGTTTTGCCGACATCGTGATATTTCCGATCTCACAACGGCACTATAATGCAGGTTAATTAATGGCTGTCGTCATTCATGACGTCATCTATATGGTAATAATAAAGGATCTGCTATGTCAGCCATACTCTACGTTTCAATGATATTTATTTGGGGCTTTTCGTGGATATCAATCAAGTGGCAACACGGTGATGTGCCAATGGAAGTGTCTATATTTTACCGCTTTGCCATTGCTGCAATCGTCATGTTTGCTGTTGGTAAGCTGTGGGGGAAACTGCAAACGGTAAAACGCCAAGACCATGCCTATTTAGCGCTGCAAGGCGTGTGTTTATTTTGCTGTAACTTCTTAGCCTTTTATAGTGCTACCTTGTATATCCCCAGTGGTTTAGTCGCGGTATTCATGGCAACGGCACCAGTATTTAATGCCTTTCACAGTAAATTGTTTTACAAAACCCAAACTAATGCCAATTTCTGGTTAGGCGCGATACTCGGACTTGCTGGCATTAGCTTATTGTTTGCTGGTGATTTATTACAAACGAATTGGTCGCAAGATACGTTATACGGTTTAATGTTCGCGCTAATCGGTACTTGGTGTTTCTCAATGGGCAACATGTTGAGTATTCGCAATACCAGAAATAACGTGCAACCTTTTACCGCCACCAGCTATGCCATGGTTTATGGTTGTATTGCACTATTGGTGATTATCTTAGTCCGCGGTATATCGTTTGAATTTACCATGACAACGCAATACATCGGCAGCTTATTGTATCTTGCCATTCCAGCATCCGTACTTGGTTTTACTTGTTATCTTATTTTGGTTGATCGACTCGGCGCCAGTAATGCGGCATACATTTTAGTTATCACCCCGATTGTTGCCTTGAGTGTATCGGCGGTATTTGAAGATTATCATTGGACGATCTATTCAACGCTCGGGCTGGTATTAGTGATACTCGGGAATGTATTAACCCAACGTAAAAAGCCATTATTTGCACGCACTAAAGTGCAGTCATTAAAGGTGAGCTAAACACTAAAAGAAAAATATAAAAATGCCCGTATAGCAAATTGCTATTCGGGCATTTTAGTAATCAATCAGAACGATTATCGAGTATTCATTAAAGTAAGCCTGCTGTTGCTAGCAGGGATGCTAGCCCAAGCCCCCATAGATGGGTTCACGGCGGGCAGAGCGACTTTAATCAATACGGCATAGAGTCGAGTCGTTATTCCGGCGCATAACCTAAATTAGGCCCTAACCAACGTTCGGCTTCTTCAAGCGTCATATTTTTACGCTCTGCGTAGTCTTTCACTTGGTCTTCTTGAATCGATGCAACCGCAAAGTAACGCGATTCAGGATGCGAAAATATCCAACCAGAAACTGCAGCACCCGGCCACATTGCATAAGATGATGTGAGTTTCATGCCGATACTTTCTGGATCTAACAATTCCCAAATAGTGCCTTTCTCGGTATGTTCAGGACAAGCTGCATAACCTGGCGCCGGACGAATACCTTGGTATTTTTCGCGGATCAAGTCATCATTATTCCACTCTTCGGTAGGCGTGAAACCCCACTCCTCTTTACGTACTAATTCATGTAGGCGTTCAGCCATGGCTTCCGCTAAACGATCACACACAGATTGCACCAAGATAGCGTTGTAATCATCTTCAATGCCCTTGAAATAATTCGCCATGTCGTCTTCACCGATACCACCTGTTACCGCAAATGCGCCAACGTAATCGAATTTACCGGAATCTTTTGGCGCCACGAAATCAGCTAAGCAGTTATTATACTGCCCAGGTTTCTTCTTAGTTTGCTGACGTAGGTGCTCAAGCCTGGTTAATACCTGCGAGCGTGTTTCATCGGTATAGACTTCAATGGTATCGCTATTCACTGTATTGGCAGGGAATAAACCAATCACACCATTCACACCCACTTCATTCGATTCTTGCAAACGATCAAGCATCGCATTGGCATCATTAAACAAATTTTGCGCTTGTTCACCCACGACTTCATCGGTGAGGATCCGAGGGTATTTACCCGCCAGCGTCCAGGTCATGAAGAAAGGTGTCCAATCGATATACTGGCGTAGTTCTGCAATTGAGTAATTAATGTATTTTTGTACACCCAGTGTTTTCGGTACTGGTGGTGTGTAATTAACCCAATCAATCGGCGCTTTGTTAGCACGGGCAACATCAAGTGTCACTGGCGCACTACGCGGACGTTTACGTGCATGCTGTTCACGCGCAACTTCATATTCTTTGGCCATTCTAGCGACAAGTTCAGGTTTCTTGGTTTCAGACAATAACGCCGATACCACACCTACTGCGCGTGATGCATTAGAAACATAGATAACCGGTTCGTCATAATTTTGCTCAATCTTAACCGCAGTATGCGCTTTCGATGTCGTTGCACCACCAATCAGAATAGGCAGTTTAAAACCTTTACGCTGACACTCTTTCGCCACATGTACCATTTCGTCAAGTGATGGTGTAATGAGTCCAGATAAACCGATAATGTCGCAGTTTTCTTCCACTGCTTTTTTCAGAATATCATCACAAGATACCATCACGCCCATATCGACGATTTCATAGTTATTACACTGCAGTACCACACCAACGATATTTTTGCCGATATCGTGCACATCGCCTTTTACTGTGGCTAATAAGATCTTACCGTTAGAAGAACCTTTTTGTTTTGACTCTTCAATGTAGGGATTTAAATATGCCACGGCACGTTTCATTACCCGGGCTGATTTAACCACCTGCGGTAAGAACATTTTACCGGCACCAAATAAGTCACCAACCGCGTTCATGCCATCCATTAACGGACCTTCGATCACTTCGATCGGCAGTGTTGCTTGTTGACGAGCTTCTTCGGTATCTTCATCAATAAATTCAGTAATACCTTTAATTAATGCATGCTCTAGACGTTTGTTAACATCAAAACTGCGCCATTCCTGTGTTTCAGCTTCAACTTCAACACCGGAATCACGGTACTTATCGGCAATGGCTAGCAGCGCTTCGGTGGCATTATCATTGCGATTAAGGATCACATCTTCAACCGCATCCAATAGTTCTTTTGGCAAATCATCATAAATAGCCAACTGCCCTGCATTCACGATACCCATATCCATGCCTTCACGGATACAGTAATACAAGAACACAGCATGGATTGCTTCACGTAGTGGATTGTTACCACGGAACGAGAAGGATACGTTAGAGACACCACCCGAGATCATCGCATGCGGTAATTCACGTTTAATGTCTTTTACCGCTTCGATGAAATCAACGGCATAGTTATTATGCTCATCAATACCGGTTGCCACGGCAAAGATATTTGGATCGAAAATAATATCTTCAGGCGGGAAATTCAGCTCATGAACTAGGATGTCGTAAGAACGCTTACAAATTTGAAATTTACGTTCCTGGGTATCTGCTTGGCCATCTTCATCGAAGGCCATCACAATCATGGCAGCACCATAACGACGGATTAATTTAGCTTGATGACGGAAGTTATCTTCTCCCTCTTTAAGCGAGATAGAGTTAACAATGGCTTTACCCTGAACGCATTTCAGACCGGCTTCGAGAATTTCCCATTTCGAGGAATCGACCATGATAGGCACTTTTGAGATTTCCGGCTCAGACGCAACTAGGTTTAAGAAACGCTGCATGCAATGCAACGAATCCAACATACCTTCATCCATATTAATATCGATGATCTGTGCGCCTGCTTCTACTTGCTGCTGGGCAACGTGTAGTGCTTCGTCATAATTTTCTTCTTTAATCAGACGTTTAAAACGTGCAGAGCCTGTTACGTTGGTACGTTCACCGACGTTAATAAACAGGCTTTCTTTAGAGATTGTTAATGGCTCTAAGCCACTTAAGCGACAAGCAATTTCGATTTCAGGTAATTGACGTGGCTTAATACCTTCAACAGCATCGGCCATGGCTTTAATGTGTTCTGGTGTAGTACCACAACAACCGCCAACCATATTTAAGAAACCAGACTCAGCCCATTCCTTAATATGCTCAGCCATGTCTTCTGGACTAAGGTCATACTCACCAAACGCATTCGGTAAACCGGCATTTGGATGCGCAGTCACATAGCTTTCTGAAATGCGCGAGAGTTCGCCGACATATTGGCGTAATTCATCAGGTCCTAATGCACAGTTAAGACCAAAGGTGATAGGCTCTGCATGGCGTAATGAATTATAAAATGCTTCTGTAGTTTGACCCGTCAATGTACGACCCGAGGCATCGGTGATCGTACCTGAGATCATAATAGGTAATTCATAACCGAGTTCTTCGTATACTGTCTTCACCGCAAAGACTGCCGCTTTAGCGTTCAAGGTATCAAAGATAGTTTCGATCAGAATAAAATCAGAGCCGCCTTCGATTAAGGCTTTGGTTGATTCGATATAGGCTTCAACCATGAGGTCAAATGAAGTATTACGGAAAGCGGGATCATTCACGTCAGGAGAGATTGAACAAGTACGGTTCGTTGGACCCAGTACACCGGCCACAAAACGAGGACGGTCCGTGTTTTCTGCGGTTTTTTCATCGGCAACTTGACGTGCGATACGCGCAGCTTCGCGGTTAATCTCTGCCGATAATGATTCCATATCATAATCAGCCATCGCGATAGTAGTCGCATTGAAGGTATTGGTTTCTAGAATATCGGCGCCAGCGTCGAGGTACTCTTTATGAATGTCAGCAATTAGCTGTGGCTTACTTAATACCAATAAATCATTGTTACCTTTGACGTCGCAATGCCAGTCAGCAAAACGTTCACCACGGTAATCGGCTTCTTCTAATTTATAGTCTTGGATCATCGTACCCATGCCGCCATCGATAAGCATGATACGTTTTTTTAATTGCTGTTCCAGTTGCTGTTTGTTTTTTATAGTAGCCACAAGATCCCTCGTTAATGTACTGCAGACCCAATCCTGAGTCTTATTATTTGATACTAATCTACATGCACAAGTGGCATTTATAGATCGTTTAAGTCATATGGCGTTTGTTGATAAACATAATAGTTTAACCAGTTGCTATACAGCAGATTACCATGACTACGCCAACTAACACGAGGGGCATTTTCAGCATCATTACCTTTATAGTAATTAGCGGGTACCTCGGCCTCAACACCATCAGCAATATCACGCATATATTCTTGGTGTAAGGTGTCGGCACTGTATTCTGGATGACCAGTAACAAATACCTGACGGAAGTCTTTTGATGCGGCTAAATACACTCCAGTCTCATCATTCGCAGCTAGAATATTGAGGTCTGTACCTGCAAACATCTCTGCAGAGAAATTAGCATAGCGCGACATAGGCACGGGAAATTCATCATCAAAACCACGTACTAGCGGGTTATGGCGGTGGAAGGTTTGCTGTGGATAGACACCGGAAAATTTGGTCTCGTGGACTTTTTTATCAATGCCATGCAGTACTTTTAATGCAGCTTGTGCAGCCCAGCATAAGAATAAAGTAGATACTACGTGGGTTTTAGACCAGTTAATGATCTCTTCTATTTGTGGCCAATACACCACGTCATCATGACCGACTAGCCCTAATGGTGCACCGGTAATAATTAAACCATCGTAATTGTTATGACGAATACGCTCAAAATCATGATAAAACTCATCAATATGTTCTTGTGGGGTATTCTTTGAGGCACGATAATCAATCCGTAATAGCTCTACATTTACTTGCAGTGGCGTATTCGATAATAACCGTAATATTTGGTTTTCAGTCTCAATTTTCTTCGGCATAAGGTTAAGAACAACAACCTGCAGCGGTCTGATTTCTTGCTTGGTTGCGCGAGACTCTAGCATCACAAAAATATTTTCATTACCTAATATTTCTGCAGCCGGTAGCCCGTCTTTAATTCTAATCGGCATTATTCCCATCCTTAAGTAATATACTAGCCATCCAGAAGTCTACCCTATTTAAGTAACCTTTGTAAATGTTGTGGCTAATTTAAATCAGCCACAACTGCGCTTTACAGGTTGCGTACCACAAAATCCTGACCCCTAATTCAGTTTAGTTGACCATAGCTTCCTACTTCTGTTGACCATAATCATGTTTATGTATAGGATCGCCTGCTTGCAAGGATCGCGACCTATTTTCAATGGATTTATCACTTAGCTATTCTTAATCTAAAGGTTTGCAAACAATGCTCACTTACATCTATTTAATTGCCATCACTGCCGAAGCTATGTCGGGTGCATTAATGGCGGGTCGCCGTAATATGGACATGTTCGGCGTTGCGGTTATCGCCTTTGTTACCGCGCTTGGAGGCGGAACTGTACGCGATCTATTACTGGGTAATTTCCCGATATCTTGGACTCAGCACCCCCACTACGTCTACATCACCATATGCGCGGGTTTGTTTACTATTCTGATTGCCAAACACATGAATCATTTACGTCGGTTATTCTTGGTACTTGATGCGATTGGCTTGATCGCATTTACTATTATTGGTTGTAACGTGGCGATGAAATTGGGTTACCACCCAACGGTAATTATTATGGCGGGGATGATAACGGGGATTTGTGGTGGGGTAATACGTGACTTACTCTGTAATCGTACCCCGGTCGTATTTTGTAAAGAGATCTACGCGGGTATCTCATTATTAGTCGCGGTACTTTATCTGGGCTTAGAAACATTGGGTATTGACCACAATATCAATCTTATTGTGGCCTTCTGTATTGGTGTTACTTTACGTTTATGTGCTATTTATTGGAAATGGTCATTACCAACCTTTAGCTATACTTCGGAAGAATGGGATTAGCGCTGACTAAAAAATGCTAACCAGGCTTGGAGTATGATTTCAAAATCCTCCAAGCCACAAACGGCCACAGTTTCCGCGTCATAAAAATTCATATCGTCATCTAACTCTTCGCCAGTATCAATTAACTCCGAATTCATACAAGCACAGACATCTTCCTGTGTCAGGGTTAATGTCATCTCATCACCGACTAAACGATACTCTTGTTTTTTACGTGCTTTTAATAAATCAATTTCAGCTTGAATCAACGCAATAGTGGCTTTATCCGTGCCTAAAGTACCTTGGATCCAACTCCCCAGAGCCGTCTGTTCCATTGAGATTATTACGCGGTAAGTATCTGTTAGAGTATCTTTTCGAAATTCAAAATCCACGGTTATGCCTGCTTATTAATTAACGGGTTCATAGGGTAATAGCTTGATAGGTTTTCAAGGAAAGGGATTGTAGCAAAAAATAGCTGAAACAAAAACGGCTCCCGATTACGCGGGAGCCGTTTTATATCATTTTTATTTTGTTCAATTTCGAGTTAACTAATGAGCGATACAGTCGTCACTATATCACCTGTTATTTAAACCGCTTCTTGAACAATCACTTCGTTCGCTTTCTCGATGTAAGAAGCGATTTGATCGAAGTTTAAGTAACGGTATGTATCCGCTGCTGTTGCATCAATTTCAGAAGCCAGTTCCATGTACTCAGCAACCGTTGGGATCTTACCTTTAATTGCCGCTACCGCAGCAACTTCAGCAGAACTCAAGTAAACCATTGCACCAGTACCGAGACGGTTCGGGAAGTTACGCGTTGAAGTAGAAACAACCGTGGTATTATCACCTACACGTGCTTGGTTACCCATGCACAGTGAACAACCAGGCATTTCTGTACGAGCGCCTGCTTTACCGAAGATTGAGTAGTAACCTTCGTCACTTAGTTGTGCGGCATCCATACGCGTTGGTGGTGTTACCCACATACGTGTTGGTAGCGTACCGTTGTATTTCTCAAGTAGTTTACCTGCTGCACGGAAGTGACCGATGTTAGTCATACATGAACCAACAAATACTTCATCAATCGCAACACCAGCAACGTCTGTTAATAATTTAACGTCATCAGGGTCGTTTGGACAAGCTAGGATAGGCTCTTTCACGTCTGCTAGATCGATTTCGATGATCTCAGCGTATTCTGCATCGGCATCAGCTTCAAGCAATTGTGGATCTGCGATCCAAGCTTTCATTTCAGCTACACGACGAGCAATCGTCTTCGGATCGCCATAACCTTCAGCAATCATCCAGTTTAACATCACGATGTTAGACTCTAGGTATTCAATGATTGGTGCTTCGCTAAGCTTGATTGAACAACCTGCCGCAGAACGTTCAGCAGATGCATCAGATAATTCGAATGCTTGCTCAACTTTCAGATCTGGCAGACCTTCAATTTCCAGTACACGACCAGAGAATGCATTGATTTTACCTGCTTTCTCAACAGTCAGTAGACCTTTTTGAATTGCATAATAAGGAATTGCATTAACTAGATCACGTAGTGTGATACCAGGTTGTAATTCACCTTTAAAGCGTACCAAAATAGATTCCGGCATATCCAGTGGCATAACACCAGTCGCAGCTGCGAATGCAACTAGACCAGAACCCGCAGGGAAAGAAATACCTAATGGGAAACGTGTATGTGAATCACCACCAGTACCAACTGTATCTGGTAATAGCATACGGTTTAACCAAGAATGAATTACACCATCACCTGGACGTAACGAAACGCCCGCACGGTTACGGATGAAGTCTGGTAACGTATGGTGAGTTTGTACATCAATTGGTTTTGGATAAGCCGCTGTATGACAGAAAGACTGCATCACTAAATCAGCAGAGAAACCAAGACAGGCTAAATCTTTTAGCTCATCACGTGTCATCGGAC
>Ga0105355_10002745_pt1 | contig 15763 bp, 5 predicted proteins | sample GOMGulsemesocosm_2_FD_83508 | JGI IMG/M metagenome (GOLD analysis project Ga0105355, IMG submission 83508) | Methane-oxidizing microbial communities from mesocosms in the Gulf of Mexico - GOM9C Gulf of Mexico | ecosystem: Environmental > Aquatic > Marine > Cold seeps | place: Gulf of Mexico... | reverse complement strand
TTTCCCTCCTATTGCTTGTGGTTTTACAGTGGCTAAGCTTTCAAGTTCAGCCCTGTTTCTTACTAAATCAATAGCAGCAATTGCTTCGGCAGTTGGTCCGCTTAATTCGTTGGTCGCTTCTGCAAACATCAACAATACATCTGCAAACCTAACAATAGGTAAGTTGATCCCTGTGCTTGTAGCTGAAAGAGGAGAAGGAGTTTCTAATACTACTATGGGAGTATCTTCTAAATTACTTGCTTCAATATCGTCTGGATAGATAGGTTCCCATCTTCTAAATTTACCGATACCGTAACCCCAAGTTAATGGACCTGCCAATTTACTTATTTGTCCATTACCTCTTCCGCTAATACCGGGTACATTCCAAGATTTTCTTGCATCACCTTCTTCGTAAGTCAATTCAAATATTGGAGAAGGATTAATAAGTGGATCAGAATAAGGTGTATTTATTCTTGGGTTTGGTTTGTAGAGTAAGCCATTTGTATAGCCTAATTTTCCAGAAATACCAACACCTAAATCGGAACCATTTTTAAATACAATTTCAAATAATGTTTCACTCAATTCAAACCTGTTCTGAATATAATTTAAAAAGAGTTCTTTGTAATTGGGATTTAATACGTGATTTCCATCGGTCATTATAATTTCACAATGATCTTTGGCTGCTTGATACGGGTTTTTTCCGTTAATCTCAGAAGCTTGTAAAGGATGTCCTGCTGCTTTTAAATAGGTTTTGGCAAGTATGGCATGGGCCGCCATACTATTGGCATGACCGGGTACATAATCTCCATCAAAAGCACTTGGTAAATGTTCCGAAGCAAATGTTAAATCAGTGATGATTTGTGTATAAACTTCTTCTAAACTAGCAGGAGCTTTGTGGTTCGAATTTTGATCTACCGTTGGTGTTAGTCTTAAAGGAACTTCATTCCACCAAATGGTTAATTGATAGTAGAAGAACCCTCTTAAAAAACGGGCTTCACCAATGAACCTGTTGTATTCTTCTTCTTCAAAATTATTTGGGTCGATGTATGTAATGAAATTATTAACATTATTAATACCCTGATAAAAGGTTTTCCAAGAATCAGTGATCTCTTTGGTAGTTTCATTATGCGTATAAAGATTTGTAGGAGTATCTTCTACCCAACCTTTAAGTGCATAGCCTTCATCCGTCCCATAGTCCATCATTAACATACGGTCGCCTAAGGTTTGTCCAGAGCTTAAAGAAGAATAAATACCAGCAAGAGCAATATTAATTTCACTTTCAGTTTTATAAAATTTTTCTGCAGCCCATGTAGTTTCTGGCTCTAATTCTAGAACGTCTGTGCAACTTGTGATTATTGCTAATAATCCAATTATTAGCAAGCTCTTATTATAGATTGTTTTTATTTTTTTTGAAATCATAATTTTTAAAATTTAGCTGAAACAGAGAAACTATATGTTCTACTTTTCGGATATGCAGAAAAATCTAAGTTTTGCATTAAAGGGTTACCTCCAACGGCTACTTCTGGGTCGAATCCTGAGTAATTGGTCCAAGTATAAAGGTTCTGACCAGAAAGAGCCAACCTTAAACTTGTAAATCCAGAACGAGCATCTAAAGGCACATTAAAACCAAATGTTACTGTTTTTAATCTTAAATAACTCCCATCTTCAATATACCTTGTATCCCCTTTATAACCTGGTCGTGGATAAGGTGCGTAACCATTTGAATAGTGCGTTATAACATCAGTATCTGTATTCCATGGTGTCCAAGAATTAGCAACATTTGCTAACCTACTAAAACTAGAATTATGTGTTGGGTAACTCCATAGTGCTCTATTGGCATTAAATACATCAAAGTCATAAGACCATTGTAGTAATACTCCTAAATCGAAATTCTTGTATTTAAAGTTGTTGTTAAATCCACCAAAATGTTTTGGATACGGATCACCAATAACTACACGGTCATCTTGATCAATTATACCGTCACCATTTTGATCGACATATTTAGCGTGTCCAGGACCAATTCCAGGTTCGTAAGCTGGTAAGCCAGGCTTAAGGATATAAGGAGAATTAGGGTTTGATGCTGGGTCGTAATAGAAATCCTCTGCTTGGTATAAACCGTCAAAAACCAATCCATACATCATTCCTACTGGGGCTCCTACTTCTGATATGTAATAATATTCATTACCCCAGTCAATTTGAGGATCTGATTTGATAAATTCTTGACCTCCATTTAAACTTAAAATTTTATTTTTATTCGTGGAGATGTTTATACTTGACTGCCATTTAAATTTAGCATTATCAAAAATATGTCCTGAAAGAGATAATTCAAATCCTTCATTAGAAACCGCTCCTACATTTTGAACTACAGTAGGGAACCCTGCACTTAAAGCCATATCGGCGTATAATAATAAGTCGTCGGTTTTCTTATGATAATAATCCAATGTTCCTGATAATCTTGAATCAAGCATAGAGAAATCTACCCCAACATTTGTTTGAGCGGTAGTTTCCCATCTCAAATCTGGTACTGCAAAATTAGATTGCACAGCTCCCGGTTGATATACTTCACTAGCTCCGAATGCATAACCACTCCAAATACCAATTCCAAATTGATTGATAGAGGCGTAGTTTCCAATTCTATTGTTTCCTGTTAATCCCCATCCAACTCTTACTTTTAAGCTGTTAACGAAATCAACATTATCCATGAAATCTTCATTTCCAATTTGCCAAGCACCAGAGAATGAAGGAAAATATCCCCATCTATTATCTCCTTGAAACTTAGAAGATCCATCGGCTCTATAAGTTGCTGTTAATAAATACTTTTGATTTAAATTAAGGTTAACTCTACCAAAGTAAGACATCAAAACATTTTGAGATTTATCCGTCATGGCAATCGTAGGCTTGGTAGCAACATCTAAGTTTGAAATACCAAATTCATCCGTTGGTAAATTCTTATTCCAAAGTCTTGAAGTAAAGAAATTATTATGAACATATTCTGCACCAACTAAGGCATTAAAGCGATTTCGTTTTGTCTTTTTATTAAACGAAAGTGTATTAGATGAAGAGAATGTAGATCTTTCATAACTATTTATTTGTCCGTTAATCCCATTTTCCGATCGAGATCCTTGTTGTGTTTCCTTGGCATAAAATAATTCTTCCCTACCTATGGTAGTATTAAAACCATTGGTGGTTTTAAACGTAAGGTTTTTATTCATGTTATATGTTAATGCCGTGCTTATGCGAATATTATGTGATTTATCCTCACGTGTACTATTTTTGATGTTTTTTATAGGGTCAAATAAATTGACATAATCCTGATCATTTACACCAGGAATAAGTCCTCCTTCTTCTTCACCTTCTACTGTATTAATTGGTTCTACAGGTCTAAATAAGACAATGTTTCTCAATTCTTGATTCCCTCTACCACTTCTCATTCTTGGTCCAAATCTTTCAGAATTGGTATAGTTGGTACTTCCCCACAAAGACACTTTATCATTTAATTTATGTCTAATAGTAAAGTTATTGGTCCATTTTTTAAACCCTGTTGTAATTAATACACCTTCTTGATCTACGATACCTGATGAAAAAGAGATGTTTGTTTTCTCATTTCCTCCTCTAATAGAAAAGTTAGCTTGCGTCATTGGAGCCAATCTAAAAGCTTCATCTTGGTAATCTACTCCTTCTACGTCTCTATATAATTCTGGATCTATCCATTTATTAATAAAACCTCCTCGATAACTCTCATCACCTAAGAGTAATTGAAAACCATCTCTCGCAATTGCTTGTGTTTCTAGATTTTTCACAAACTGATATGGGCTCAATACTTTTAACTTTTTAGTAATTGATTGCATGGCAGTAGAAAGGTTAACCGTTACCTCTGTTTTTGAATTGCTTGCACCCGATTTTGTTGTAATTACCACAACACCATTGGCACCTCTTGATCCATAGATTGCTGTTGCTGATGCATCTTTTAAAACTTGAAAAGATTTAATGTCAGCGGTATTAATTGTACCTGGATCAAAGTCCTCTAAAGGCATTCCGTTTACAACATATAAAGGAGCATTTGAACTGGTAATTGAATTACCTCCCCTTACAACAATTTTTAAAGCTTCTCCTGGTGTTCCTTCACTTGCGCTCACATTTACTCCGGCAATTCTACCCGTTAAAGCCTGATCAAAATTGGCTACAGGAGCCACTTCCAAATCTTTGGATTTTATGGTTGAAACAGCTCCCGTTAAATCTCTCTTGGCAATGGAACCATAGCCCACAACCACCACTTCGTCAAGGCGTGCTATATCTGTTTTTAAAATTACATTAATAGTTTTTCGAGTACCAACCTTTATGTGTTTGGTAATCATACCAATCATTGAAATTGTTAGTACGTTTTCTGGTTTTGCGTTAATTACATAATTCCCATCAAAATCCGTTGTAGTTCCTGTATTCGTGTTTTTAATAACAATACTTGCACCCGGAAGTGGTATGTTACTTTCATCTGTAATTACTCCCGTAATGGTACTTTGTGAATATCCCAGTACTGTAAAAAGAAGAAATAGATATACTATATATGCTTTGTTTTTCATAATAAGATTATTGTTTTTCTGTAGCTACAAAATGAAGATCTGAAATAAATCCTTCTCCTCTAAGAGTAGATGATAAATCCTCGTCGTAATAAGTTAAATTTCTAAAGGCAATGGTAAATGTCGTATTGTCAATATAATCGGCTAAATCTAATTCACATCTTACCCATTTTCCATTTGCGTTTTTTGCATCATCCATATCTGGAACTCCTGAAAGTGGATATGGTGTCCCAATAAATTCGGTGCCATTATCCGCTATTTCACAAGTTAAAATGTCATTTATTTGAGTCCAATTTGTTCCCTCTATATCGCCCGTATAATTATCTGTAATTTGAATTTCCATACCCACAATAGTTCTTCCATCCGAGAAATAATCCAAAGGCGCTACATCTGCTGGTAAATTAATTTTAGTCCAAAACACAACTTTAGTGTCAAAACATCCTTTATAAGAAGCTAAATTAACGTGGTCAGCAATTACCCAAGTTTCCCATGGAGAAACTAATGGTCCCCAATAATTTGAACGTAAAGAATTGTTTCCCGTTACTCCTGCGTCTGCTCTTGCAGCAACAGCGTCTGGCGTAGATACTGCCGCATCTTTTCTCCAGATATGGTTAGCACTAACCCAACCAGCAAAAGGGTCTACAGGTATTTTTCTGCTGTAGCCATTTCCTCCTGCAGCTAAATTCTTATTGTTTGTAGGTTTTAAGCTTGGGTAGAAAAAGTAATCTACTGTAAGTCCTAAATCTACTGCTTCACTGGATAATACCACGGTAACAGTATTTTCAAAACTAACAACTTCATTGCTAATTGGGCTTACAATATTAATAGTGGGGTGTAATGTTTCTGTGGCTGTAATTGAATAACTTGGGTTTGCAGATAGCACTCCTGTTGTAGGGTCTATAGACAGTTTGTCCGCTTCGGTTCCTAATTCAAATAGAATATTTGAATTCCCTGACATTACCTCTGGGGCAACTGTGAAATTATCGGTAGCCGATGGGTTAAAATTGTATTTAAATGGACAGAAACTAATGGCATCTACCAAGTCTGGCCCTACATTTAAATGAAAAGCATCTAGAAAAAGTGTAGATTCTTGAGTTTCAGCAACTGTGGCTTTAATTGTAAAATAATAATCACCGTAACCGAAAGGACTCCCTTCCTCTATAATTATTTTTCCAGCATTTGATAAATCTGTTATTTCTACGGTATTTCCTGATTCAACTTCTATTACTTGAACAGTTTCAAAACCAAGGATTGTTACGCTGTTCATATAGGAATCACCAAGAACTTCTCCATCTTTCTTTATACTAACGATTTCAAAAACGAGCGGTTGGCTATTGGCATCTATGAAAGGCGTAGCCGATTCTATGTAACTAAATTCTCTGGCATTAAGAATTTCAGGGTATGATAAATTTTCAGGAGTTTTGACAAGTTCTAAGTCCACTCCAAATGACGATTCATCTTGACATCCTTGATTCAAGAAGGCTAAGAAAAATGCTAGAAGATACGAATACCTTAATAAATTTTTATTATACATGTTTATATTGATTATTGATTATTGATTAATTTTTATCAAATCTATAACATACATAGGTCTATAGATCTTCACATATTACCTCTTCTATACTATCTTTTACCCTTGCCTTATTTTTTACTTACAAACACTTTTTTCGTATGAATTAAAATTGGACTCTCCGTCGTTTTTTTCCTATGGATATTTTCAATTAACGTAGCTATTGTAAGCTGTAAAAAGGGGTGAAACATTGCTTTAAGGCGTCCATTCTCTATTACTAGTAGCAAACTTAGAAAGTGATACCTACAAATTTAAGTGCATGTGGTAGTTAATATCGATCACATATTTACTTTAAACTAGCACAGATTTTAAATGGTTATTTTGTGCTATTATTTGTTTTTTATATGCTAAAAAACACTTATAAAACGCAGTGTTTAGAACCGGTACAGTACAGTCTTAACGTTTAAGAAAAGTGATAGGGAGTAATTTTGAGTATGGTGTAGCTTTGGTGATAAAAAAAGTTCACCATATAACTAGTTAACCTATCGTACATGGTTTATGCGATAATGGGTTTGCTGATAAGTCACTGTTGAAAATAGGAGGGACATCAATGAGACATAAAAAGAAATAGGAATTCATTTAATTTCAGGTTGTCTTTTTATGCGCTAGAAGGAGGCTTATTTAGTATAAGATTTTGGGGAGACACCAAACAATTCCTTAAAACAGCGGGTGAAGTAGGAAGGGTGGGTAAAACCGACCATATACATCACTTCGGAAACATTTAAATGTTCATTTTTCAGTAATTGCGCGGCTCTTTTTAAACGAACGTTACGTATAAATTCAGTGGCCGTTTGTCCCGTTAAAGCCTTAATTTTACGATAGAGATTGGTGGAACTTATTCCCAATATTTTACTAAGTGATTTCACACTGAGTTCAGAGTTGTCCATTTCCATTTCAATTTTTGCCAACAACTCCTCTAAAAATTTTTCATCGATCGAATTCACGGTTATCTCAGAGGGCTCTAACTTCAATTGTTGTAGGTATACTTTTTTTAATGCTTCGCGCTGCTGAATAAGGTTTTTCATTCGAACAGTGAGGTGTTCTAAATTAAATGGTTTTTGAATATAGTCATCTGCGCCTGTTTCTATACCTATTATTTTACTATCGATGCCACTTTTTGCGGTTAGTAAAATAAAAGGAATATGACTTGTTCTAATATCTTCTTTTAATTTTTTGCAAAACTCGATACCATCCACATTAGGCATCATCAAGTCCGAAATAATAATATCGGGTAATTCTTTAATGGTTACACGGAATCCTTCTTGTCCATCTTCAGCTTCTATAATGTTATAATTTTCGTTTAATCCAGCGGATAAAAAATCGCGCATATCTGCATCGTCTTCAACAATTAGTGCCTTTAAGCGTTTGTTCTTATCATTTTGTTTATCAGTTGATTCCTCGTTTTCTGGAGTAATGACTTCAACTTCTTCTAGTGGGGCTCCTGAATGTTCGTTAAGGGTAGGTTCTACAACTTCATAATTTTGTAATAATGTCTTTTCTCTAGGGAGGGAAAATATAAATTTGCTTCCTACATTTAAGACGCTTTCAAATGTAACAGTCCCATTGTGTAAGGTTGCATATTCATGGATAAGTGATAAACCTATTCCTGTCCCTTTTTGATTGGTATAGTTTGGTGATGAAAGACTATTAAAACGATCAAATATATTGGCTTGGTCCTCTTTACTAATGCCTTTTCCGGTATCTGAAACCGAAATGGAAATGTAATCGCTCTCTATATTGTTACTGTTTTCAGTTTCAATATGAACTTTGATAGTGCCGTTATCTGGAGTAAACTTAAACGCATTTGACAATAAATTATATATAATCTTTTCAACTTTTTCTAAATCAAACCAGATAATTTCAGATTCAATTTCCGAAGAGAATTGCAGAAAAATATTTCTTCTAATTGATTCCTCATTGAATTGCCCAAATTTCTGATAACAAAATTTAACAATATCATACTTTTGTATGCGTAATTTCTCACCTCCTGCTTCAATTTTTCTAATATCGAGAATCTGGTTCACCAACTTTTTTAAGCGATCAGCATTTCGCTTTACTAACAATAAACTTTTTAAAGTAGGGGCGTCTAATTGCTTGGTTAATAAATCATCCACCGGGCTACTAATTAATGTTAAAGGTGTTTTTAATTCATGGGTGATATTTGTGAAAAAACGGGTTTTTAGGGCTATTAATTCTTCACTCTTTTGATGTTCTAGTTTTTCGAATTTTAATTCATTTCTGTCTCTTTCTCTATTCAATACAATTTTTCTATAGACTAGAATTAATAAAATAAAACAAGTTAAATAAATAAGTAAGGCCCAGAAGGACAGATAAAAAGGTGTTTTGATAATTATGTTTAGTACTTTTTCTTCCCCATTAAACAATCCTTGATTATTACTAGCCTTTACTTTTAATTTGTAATTACCTGGTCTCACTTGTGTGTAGGAGACATAGTTTTGACCATCTTTTAAGATATTCCAATCGTTTTCATAATCTTCCAAGATGTATTTGTATTCTGCATCTTCCATAGAATTATACGGTAATGAAGAAAAATCTACTCGAAACGAATTTTCATTATACTTTAAAACAATGGAGTCTGTAGCGTTAATGTGTTTATTTAAAACAGCTCTAGAATTATATTTTACATAGGGCTTTATGTTTTTATTACTGATGGAAAAGTTAGTCCATTTAACAGAGGCAATAGCTTCCTTAAATTTTAAATCGGTTGTTTTTAAGGATGCAAAGCCTGTTTTTCCTGACAACAGAATAGTTTGCTCAGGCATTAATGTTATTCTTTTTATGTTTTTTAATCCAATTTCATCATTTGGAACCCTAATAAGGTCCTTTATTTTTTTGTCGGCATAATAGAACTTATTGTCCGCAATAAAATAGACTGTTGAGTCCATGGTTACGGCACTACTAACATTCCCTGTTACATTTTCAAAATGACGAAACTTGTTTACTAGTGGATTCCATTGGAACAATCCATTATAAGAAGAGATCCAAAGTGTTTTTTCTTTATCGAAAAAAAGTTGTGATACTGATTGATTCGGAGATTTTCCATAAAGATTACTATCTACGAAACGTTCAAATACGCCATTCAAAGTATAGAAACAATTGACACCTTTGGAAGTGGCAATCCACGCATTGTCATTTTCATCGAAGGCGATGTCATAGATAGAATTAGACGACAATGAATTCTCATTTTCGGTTTCATGCTTAAAGTTTACGAAGTTTAGGTCTCCATTGTTTTTTTTAACAACTTTGAACAGCCCTTTGTTAAAAGTACCAATCCAAATACTTCCCTCGGAATCTTGCGCAATGGTAGTTAAATAGTTGGACGTTAAAACATGCTCTCCTTTTAGTTTAGAAACATAGTTTAAAAAGACATCTTTCTTGGTGTCATAAATATTTAATCCTCCAGAAGTTACAATCCAAACAAGACCATTGGTGTCACAAAAAATATCTCTTACCTTATTGTGAAGGATTTTTGGAGGTAAATATTGGCTGTAGGAATTGTTCTTATAATCAAATTTAAAAACACCTTGTTGAGAGGCAATCCATACATCTCCGTTAGCTTGCTTTGAAAAATTATTGATTACAACACCATCTTTAAAGTAGGCAGCGTTTGTTGAAAATTGGTTTAAGAGTACATCATTTGCATCTAAATAAATCTTGTCAATACCAGCATCAGTAGCAATCCACAAATTTCGATGACTATCGAAATAGAGAGCGTTCACCACATTATTACTAATGGTAAAGGAATTATTATAATCGTGGTATAAATTAGTAAAATGCTGGGTTTTGAGGTCGAAAGTATTCAGTCCTAAATCGGTTCCTAACCATAACTGATTATCAACCTTGTGTACAGATTTAACTACACTGTTACTAATAGAATTATTCTTTTCAGAATGACTATACTGCCTAAATTTTTTGTTAATCGTATTAAACAAACACAATCCGGTTTCTGTACCAATAACTAAAATACTGTCATTTTGGATTTCTAAAGGTTTGATACTTAGTATTAAATTATTTGTGTGGTATAGCGAGTCGCTTTGTTGTAATTTAAAATGGGATATTTTTTTTTGTTTTCTATCTAATAAATTAAGCTTGTCGTAGGTGCCAATCCATATATTCCCATTTTTATCTTCATAAGCACATCGTACTACTTTATTACTTAAACTATTTTCAATACTTGGTTGATGTCTGTATTGTTCTATAAAGTTACCGTGTACATCATACATAAGTAAACCTTCTTCTGAACTAATTAATATTTCATCCTTAGAGGTAGCAAACAGACTGCGATATGGTTTTCCTTTTATTTTAGAATCATTGAGAGAAACGGAAGTCTCTTTAATAGGGTTGTAAATAAAAACATTGTTTGCTGTAGCGACCCAAATGTTACCGTTTTTGTCTTGAACAAGGGCATTAACATCACCAAAACTTTCAGAAATTCCATCTTCGAGAATGCAATTAACCGTCTTTCCTTTATAGCCATCATAAATTACTAAACCGTTATTAAAGCCAAACCAAATAAACCCATTTGAATCTTCAAGAATACAATTTGCTTTTCTGTCTATTACTTGTGTAGGTAGGTCGATATGCTCGAACCTATGATTTCCTTGCGCACTTATTGAACTCGCATAAAAAAAAATAAGTACTGTGTAACATAGTATTAGAAAGTAGTTCTTATAACTCATAATAGCATAAAGGCCTTGGGGCAATTAAAATGAATACTGTTGTTCAAATGTAAAGAATTAAAATGAGACCTAATAAATTGATAGGAGTGGCATGTATAATAGTAACGGTTATCAATCAAGATAACGGTGATGTTTGTGGGACTTGTTTTATTTTGATCAAAACTGCTTTTAAATTGAAATAGATGTAATCCTACACAAAATAAGAGTGTTCTTTTTTCATGTGCGGCTTATTTTTTTGAAACGATAATTTGGTTCATTTCAGCAGCTAATTGCTTCTTTATGTTGTTATATTTCTTTTTGGAAGCCACATTTTTCCATTCAAAGGGATCCTTGTTGTGGTCATATAGTTCTTCGGCTCCATTTCCATATTTTATATATCTGAAATCTTCTGTCCTATAGGAGAAATTTTGTTTTTCAACGGGAACGCTTTTTCCATAATTCCCTACGATTGTTAAAGCTCCATTTGGACCATTCCATTTTTTTGTTCTTGGATTTTCTATAAATGGACGCAGGCTAAATCCTCCTAAATCCCCACCGTTTTTACTTGTTTTATGATCTCCTTCTAAAGCACAATAATCAATCAAAGTAGGGTAGAGGTCAATTAATGACACAGGGTGTACAACTTTTTTACCTGATTTGTTTCCAGGGATTTTAATTATCAATGGAACTCTTGCGCTTTCTTCCCAAGGAGAATTTTTAAAGATGTATTCTTTTTCTCCCATTTGCCAACCGTGGTCGCTCGTAAAAACCACAATGGTATTCTCTTTTAATTTACTGTTGTCTAAAGCGTCTATAACTACCCCCACTTGTTCGTCTACAAAGGCTACACAAGCCAAATACGCTTGTAAAAAATGTTTGAGAGCCACTTCGTGGTTTCCATTATAGGACGCTAATAGTTTTCTGTAATATTTTGGTCCTTTTTTCTTAGGATCAAAATTTTCAATCCAATGGGTGTCTTTTAGATCATTGAGCATCCAAGGACTTAATTCCAATTCGGCTATTGGGAATAAATCAAAATACTTGTCTGGAGCATGTAATGGGGTATGAGGTCTTACAAAACCAATTCCCATAAAAAAGGGTGTTTGTTTATCTTCTAATTCTTTTAGCTTTTTAACCGCCCATTGCGCATGTTTTTCATCTTGTAAAAGATCACGGTCTTCATCATTTTTATATCTAAAAGGTTTTTTATCCCAACCATACACCCAACCAGGTTTCCCTTTTTCTCCTGTGGATATGCCGGCAGTAGACAAGCGACCATACGAACCATCTACAGGGCCTATTGAATTAAACGGTGCTGGCACTGCAGGATGCGCTACATTAGTTTCTCCATTATTATAAGAAGGGCCATAGTTGTGTTTATAATTGGCGCCCCATTCATCCCAATCTTTTGTTGGCTTTCCATGTGTTAGTTTTCCACTTCCCAACGTTTTATATCCATTCTCTTGAAATAATTTCATGAGGGTTTTATTGTTCATTAATACGGGTTGTTTATGCATAGCTGTCCAACCAAAATCTTTTGAATCGTGTGGATATACTCCTGTAAATAAGCTGTTCCTTGAAGGTTGGCAAACAGGTACATTGGATTGTGCATTCACAAATTGAATACCAGAAGCTGCTAGTTTATCAATATTTGGAGTGATGGCTTGTGGATGACCTCCAAAAACACCTTGATAATCGTTCAAATCATCGCACATGATAAAAATGACGTTTGGTTTGCTTGATTGAGCGAAGGATGTAAATCCGAGGCCAAAAATAATTAAAAATCGTAGGGCTAATTTTATATTGAAATAATTCATGGATGCTAAGTACTTATAATTGAAAAAAAGGAGTCTACCTTTTTTGGAAGAAATATCCTTCCGTTTAACACAAATTTAATTAATTTTTATTTTTGAAAAGAGTAAAAATTACCAATCAATACCAAATAGTTACCCAAGTTGTAAGCTGATATGTACGATGTGTTATTCGTTTTTGATGAATGTTATGGCTTTTTTTCCTGCTGTTTTTAAAAAATAAACCCCATTTTTTAAAACAGAAATATCAAGTTCAGTTGTTGCAAACTCATTTATTAATACTTGTCCTGTCATATTTATTATTTGAACAAAGGTTGCTGTTTTTAAGCCTTGGATATTTAAGGTGTTTTTTGTGGGGTTTGGGCTTATTTTTAAACCGTTTTCTGAGCCAATAACTTTCGTAAAACTACCTTCACAGAGCCTACTGGATTTAATTTCAACGAAATCATTGTAAGCAGTATTCAGTTCAAAAGTAGTATTGTTACTTGTGAATAACGGGACCTTGTTTATAAATACCGTAAAGGGAGCTGTACCAGTTGTAATCTGTATAGAAGTTTTGTTTACAGCAGTTTTTGTGGCTTTTGCTGATAGTGTGGCAACAGCCTTTATTTCAACAGAAAAACATTGTTTAAAAGACGGTATTCCATTGATGTAAATACAGAAATCATAGGTGCCAGGAGATAATTTTGAGATTGTTAGCGTATTGAAAAAGTCGTATGTTTTTTCGTTGATTGTAAGTGTGTAACTATGGGGTTCTTCAGTGGATATAAGAATTTGGCCATTGTTATTGTTTGGACAGGTTTCACTCAGAATTTGAATGGAGAAATTAGTAGGTGATGTTATAAAACAGCCTAATTCATTTACTTTCTTTCCCGCGGGTGTATTTGGACAATTATCGATATCATTTAATATTCCGTCGTTATCATCATCATTGCCAATAATCTCGCCATTTTTGGCATTACAGGCTCCTATGTTTGGGCTTTCGGTAGTAGCGTTTAGTGGGTTTCCATAAAAATCAACGGTTGGATATTCAGAGATGTTTTCAAAAATACCAGTGCCTGCTCCAGGTATTGGGGGGCCTTGTTTTGCTACTCCCGAGTTAATTGCAGGACTATTTGTTTTCAATTGGTAGCCATACTTATCACCGGAGCCCTCATTATGGAAAAATGGATTTCCTGTTCTAATATTGGTATCCATATTTTTAAAATTTGCTGCGATTGTTCCAAAAAACAAATTATTTTTCATAAACAAATCAGTGCCTTGATTGTTGACAGAAACCTGTTTTCCTCCAATATTAGATCCGTTGATAGCATAAAAAATATTATTAAAAACATAGGTGTTTTTCGCATTCATGTCTATGGCTGTAGTATAGGCTGTATTGCTCACGATGGTGTTGTTGTAGATATAGCTTTCTTCGCAATAATGAGTTTTATTTCCACTTGCATTTTGATTAATCCACAAGGTGTGATTGCTGTTTTTCCAATTGGGATTGTTTCTCCATCCATCATTTACACTGATGTTAAAACGGTATACGGAGTTTACGTTTCCGCCCAAAATCTCCACAAAACCTCCTTCACAATCTTCCATATAATTGTACTGTACAAAGGTGTTTACATTTTCGTGATCTATATGAATTCCATGAGAATCTAGATAGCCTCTTATATGTAAACATTGGTTGTTTTGAATGACTGTATTATGACAGCGCCACGTCCAAACGGCACTCCCTCTGTTTGGCATTCTAGGGTCTGAATTATCGCCAGGATGATTAAAAATATTGTCTTCAATTAAGCAATTATAGGTGTTTGTAGGTAAGATGCAAGTTCCTCCAATATATTCAAAAGTATTTCTTCTAAAAACAAGATTCATATTTCTGTTCATAGCATCGTCACCAACTCCTGTACTTCCTCCTCCGTGTTTTATATGCACGCCAAGTCGCTGTAAATCCGTAAAATAACAGTCTTCCATTAGTACGTTTTGAATGTTTTTTTCTTTTCCGTAGACCTTGTTTTTTGTAGTGATAATCCTCACGGCTGCAACTTCTAATCCATTAAAAGCATTTTCTCCATCGCCAGGTAAAATAGGTTGAGGTGCATAAACATTCTTAAAAGTAAGGTTTTTAAAAGTAAAGTTTCGCAGTATTTCTGTTCCATTATTTTTGATTAGAATACCAAACGCATCGGTGTCATCAACTCCAGCACGGGATGCGAGTCTTTCATTTTGAATTTCTAGGTCATCAAAAATAATGTTATCGTTATTTTGAACGAGAATAGCCTCTTGATAATCACCACCTTCAGAAGCACCTACTTCACCGGTTATAATTGGCTTTATACCATTGCCGTAGGAAGTTATAAGAATAGGCGCTGTTTCTGAACCCGAGCCGTTAACAATAAAGTGTCCATCAAATCGATTTCCTTTTTTTAAGTAAATTTTATCACCAGGGGAAAGTACGGTTTCACTAATTTTAGAGAGTGTTTTCCACGGAGCGTTCTTGGAACCATCATTGCTGTCATTTCCTTCAAGAGAACTTAAATAATAAGGGCCAGTGCTGCTAGACTTTACTACTTTTAGTTGATCAATCTTTAATGTTCCAGACCAATTGTGAAAGATGTTTATTGTTACGCTTGTTAGACCTGCTGTAGGAGTAAAGCTTAGTTGCTGTTTTATCCATTGTGTTTTTTCGACTTCGGTAGGTGTAAAGTCCGGAGTACTTTTAATTACCGAGTTTGAGGTGGATAATACCTGTAATTTTCTTTTAAAATTTCCTTTGGTTATAACTTCCAAAACATAGGGTACTCCGGGAACAACGGTGATTGTTTTTTGAAACTGCATGATAGCTTGTCCACTCACATCAGCATTTAAAGAAACCATTTTATTGCCTGTTTCGTCGCTTATTGTAGCAGTTATATTACCTGCATATCCCGTTTTAGATGTTATTTTATAGCCCTTGTTAGTTAGATCCTCTCCAAGGGAGTAGCTTTCAAAATCATCTTCAAAAATTGTAGTTTGTGCATGAATGTTATTGTTTGCAAAAAAAGTTAGTAAAAAAAGATATATGGAATTTTTAAGAAAGGAAGATTTCATTAGCTACGGTTTTAGAAAAGTAATAATACAAAGCAATACATTATTATGTATGGTGATGATTATCCAATG
>Ga0105355_10002741_pt1 | contig 15766 bp, 13 predicted proteins | sample GOMGulsemesocosm_2_FD_83508 | JGI IMG/M metagenome (GOLD analysis project Ga0105355, IMG submission 83508) | Methane-oxidizing microbial communities from mesocosms in the Gulf of Mexico - GOM9C Gulf of Mexico | ecosystem: Environmental > Aquatic > Marine > Cold seeps | place: Gulf of Mexico... | reverse complement strand
TTCTCAAATTTGTATTCTGGGTCGTCTTCATTGTCAAGAACATTCCAAATGTTTCCTGCGTCAATAAAAAATGCACCTTTTAAATCTCCGAAAAAAGTATATCTAAACTCTGCATTTAATGCGATTTTCATGTTAGCTTCATTAAATTCATTTTTCCCTCCACTAATTCCTGGTCCTAAACTATAGGCATCCCATGCTCTATTATCGTTGCTTCCTCCACCAAAGAAACTTCGTGAAAATGGAATAGAATTTGAATTTCCGTAAGGTATTGCGATGCCAAAGAAACTTTTAAAAGCTAAAGTGTTATTATTTGATAGGCCCCAGTATTTAATATAGTCTAGTTCAGTTTTTATATATTGAGAATAAGCAACATTGAATAATTCATATCTATCGCTATTATTTTTATTTAAACTTAAGACACTTGACAGTGTGGATAATGTATTACCTGCTAGCTCAAGTTTGATACCAAGTCTATTAAAGTTATTATCGATTATGCTAGAGCGGGTATTTTTTATATAAGAATAACTGGAAGTGAAAATAAGGTTGTCTTCTGTTAAACGTTGTCTACGTTCTTCAATGTTTTTAATTTCTTGTGTATCAGTAGTTGAAATTAGTGCGCTTACTGATGGTGTAAGGTTGTTTGTTAGCACATCACTAGTGAATTGTGAGGTTCCTTGTGGGGTGCTAAGTATATCTGAGGTGTATCCTGAATTGTTTGCTATAGCGTTTAATTTGTCATATGAATTATTGTAAATTTCAAAATACCTTCCTTTGTTTAGGTTATTTACAAACTGCATATTAAATAAATCAAAACGGTTTGTAACTTTTGCTGATGAAAACCAGCTATAATTTAATACCCCTGTAAATGTAGTTTTATCTAATCCGATATTTGTTTGTGTACTAGCCCCAAAACTCACTTTTGTAGTGGGTGACATTGTTTTAGGGATGAATTTCGAGGTGTTTATAGGAAAAAGTATTCTGGGAAAGGAAAGTTTTAAATCAGCCCCAAATTCCCTTACGTCAAAAAACTGATCTTCTCTATCGGCTCCATCTTTTGATGCTCCGATAGAACCTCTAAAAGCTAACTCTAAGTTTTCAGCACCTCTAAAAACATTTCTTGCAAGTATGGATGTGCTTAGTGAAAGCCCTACGTTTTGGATGTCATTATGTAAAGCATCTAGGCTGTATTCTAGCTCAAATTTTTTAAGAGGAGTCAATAGGATATTAGCAATTAAACTAGTATTAGTAGAGTCTCGTTCATCTATAATGTATTTTATGTCGGGGTATTTAAATGTTCTTAGGTTGTTTAGTTGAGTTAGTGTGAGTGATTTGTCATTATCTTTAAAAATAGTGTTAGGTTTAATAAAAACAACGTCAGAAATGGCTTTGGGTTTGTATCGTAGTTTGTCAAAGCTATAGAAATTATGTCCGTTAAATGATGTTGAGTCAGTAATGTCTTTTCCTCTATTGTTGTAGTTGAAATCGGTAAAAACGTTTACTTCGCTTATCTTGTGTATTTTATATGGTTCGTAAAATGTACTGTCTTGATCCTTTATTTTTTTATCATCGATAAAAAGTTCTACCCAATTAGCTTTTTTAATAGAATCATAATCGTTCCCATAATGAATACTTTCTTTTTCAAAAGTATATAAGCCAGAATTCCTCATAATACTCGTTATCCGTTCGCGCTCATTAACTAAGTTTTTTTCTCTGTATTGGGTGTTTATTTTTATAAATGAATTCTTCTTGTGGATGTTGTAAATTGAATCTACAACATCAGAGTCAATGTTATAAGTTATAGAGTCAATAATATATGGTGTTCCCGGTTCAATATTATATGATACAGCCCCTTTTTTATGTTTTAAATAATCGATATCATAATTAATATCTATATCATACCAGCCATTTTGTTTATGGTATTTTTCTAAGGTTTTGATGCTTTTTATTATTTTAGTTGAGTCAATAAGAGCGGGTGGTTCACCCGATTTTTTAAGCCAATCGTTTATACCAGTATATGCGCGCTGTAGTTTTATGGTTTGTTTTTTTGATAAAAAACGATGTAAACGTTGTTCTCTTTTTGGTTTTTTGTGCAACCACTTTGTGAAAGTAGAGTCAGGATTTTTGTCAGCGATGTTATGTATTTTTAATCGCAATGGATACCAAAGAAAAAGGCTGTTGGGTTTGGGTTTAATTAAACTTTTAATAGCTTCGTTGTTGCTATTAGCTTCGTCGATTATTATATTGTTTTTAGTAAGGAAGTATTCATTATCTTCTAGGTTTTTTGTGACGCTACAAGAAATTAATATGGTAGTTATTACCAGAATAAATGATATTTTTGCTAAAAAGTATTTCAATAGATAGTTAGAATTAAATTCAAAAATACATTATTTGGATGTTAAGCAAAAGTAGAATTACATTAATAACGAGTTTAAAACAAAAAAAGTACCGTTTACAACATCAATTGTTTGTTGTTGAGGGAATAAAAACAATTAATGAGTTTTTAAATTCGTCATATGAGTTAGAGCATTTGTATGCAGTTAAAAAATTTATTGATGTTTCTGAGAATGTTCAAACAGTTGTTTCTGAGACTGAATTAAAAAAAATTAGTTTTTTAAAAAACACAAATTCAGCATTGGCCGTTTTTAAAATACAACCGATTAAAGAAATTGATGGATCTAAATTATTAGTAGGGCTGGATAATGTTCGTGATCCTGGAAATTTAGGCACAATTATTAGATTGTGTGATTGGTTTGGTGTAACGGATTTGATTTGTAATTCTGAGACGGTTGATTGTTATAATCCTAAAGTTATTCAGGCTACAATGGGGTCATTAACTAGAGTTAATATAACATATTTAAATCTTGAGAATTTTATTTCAGAAAAAAACATTCCTGTTTTTGGAACTTTTATGGAAGGAGAGGACTTATATGTTACTGATGTTGACACTACATTTGGTATTGTTGTTTTAGGAAATGAAGCAAATGGAATATCTGAACAGATAGAAGGTATGGTAACTCAAAAAATTACCATACCTAAATTTGGGTCAGTTCAAAAAACAGAAAGTTTAAATGTGGCGATGGCTACATCTATTATATTAAGTGAGTTTAAGCGAAAAACTATTGTACAGTAAAATTAATAAAGAAACCTCGTGTTTGCATTTTACTTATGTTTCCTGTCCATGGGCTATTAGAGTCTTTGTCTTTTACTAGTTCATTACCTTGACCAAACACACCCCTTATTGATGGTGTGAACTTAAAATAAGGTAAATAAAGGTCTATCCCAAAACCTAATTCCAAGAAATTAGTATTACTAGTCATCCTAAATTTTCCGGCTGAATTGTCATCCAAACTTTTTTCGTTACTAGATAAATTTATGGCAGTTGAAGCTCCGGCTAGTAAAAAAGGTTTGAAATTATTAATTCGTTTAGTATTGATTTTTAATAGTAAAGGTAAATACACGTAAGTAGACTTTACGATACGTTCAGAGTTTGAAGTTTCAGTAAAATCATCTGTAGGTGTAGTGTATGATTCAGGGTAGGTCAGTGTTCTTGTGGTAAAACTCAATCCAGGTTCAAAGCGTAAATCTAAATAATCAGTTAAGCGTAGATTTCCAATTAATCCAACATTGAATCCAGTTGACGATTTTACTAAAATATCTTTATGAACGTTAGTTTTGTACTGAAACTTAAAGTCTAAACTATTGAAACCAAGATAGTATCCATAGGTTAATGGTTTTTTGTCCCAAAAAGCCCTGTTTTTAACCTTCTCTTTGCTAAATAATTGTGCATAAGATGCGTGAGAAAATATGATTAATAAGATAAAAGTGATAAATTTCTTCATTTAGTACTAAATTACAGCTTACTTGAAGTATATATTGATGCTACACCAAAAGTTTGCGGATGATCTTGAACATCTATAAACCCAACTTTTCGTAAAATATTGTTCAAATTTTCCCCATAAGGAAAATTTGCTGCAGATTCAGATAGATATCCGTAGGCTTTTTTGTCTTTAGAGAATAATTTACCTATTAAAGGTAGTAAAATATTTGAATGAAATAAATACCCTTGTTTAAAAGGGAATTTTGTTGGTACTGAAGTTTCTAGGATAATAAATTTTCCATTTGGTTTTAAAACACGTAAGATTTCTGATAAACCAGTTTCTAAAGTTTCAAAATTTCTAACTCCAAAAGAAACTGTAATTGCATCAAAAGAATTGTCTTTAAAAGAAAGTTTTTCTGAGTCTCCAACAACCATTTCAATTCTGTTGTCAAGATTCTTATTCTTTACTTTTTCTCTTCCTACATTTAACATTCCTTCAGAGATATCCAAGCCTATAATTTTTTTTGCATCGGTATTTTCAGCAAACATAATCGCAAGATCTCCAGTTCCTGTAGCAATATCTAAAATGCTTTCAGGAGAAATACTATCAACTAATTGAACTACCTTTTTTCTCCATTTTTGATCAATTCCAAAAGAAATCACTCTGTTTAATCCATCATATTCCTGAGAAATTGTGTCAAACATCTTGGTTACCTGTTCTTTCTTGCCAAGATTTGAGTTTTTATATGGTGTTACGTTTTTAGACATCTTGTGAAATTTGAGCGAAAATACAAAATCAGAAATGCCAAAGCAAGTAAAGAGAGTGAGGAATACCTAAAAGTTAGTTTTTCTTTTAAAATAAATTTACCTTTGTATTTATGTTTAAAAACTAAGTAGTAAGGATATAACCAAGTTATGTCTTCCCAAAAAAAATAAAACTGATGAAGATAATTATCGCTGGTGCTGGAGAAGTAGGTTTTCACTTAGCAAAACTACTTTCCTATGAAGCGCAGGATATTACATTGATTGACTGTAGTAGAGAGAATTTATTGTATGCGGATAATCACTTAGATATTAGAGTGCTCAAAGGTGATGCTACTTCTATTTCAGTGTTGAAAGATGCAAATGTAGCGTCATCAGATTTATTAATATCAGTTACATCTTCTGAAACGACAAATATTACTGTTTGTGTATTAGCAAAGCAGCTTGGGGTTAAAAGAACAATTGCAAGGATCTCTAATTCAGAGTTTATTGAGCATAAAGATGAAATGCAATTCTCTAAATTAGGAATTGATGAGTTAATTTCACCAGAAGCTTTGGCAGCCGATGAAATAGAGGCTTTATTAAATGAATCGGCCTTTAACGAACGGTTTGAGTTTGAAGGAGGAGTATTGACAATGTTGGGCTTGAACTTATCTAGAAACGCGTCTTTTGTTGGTAAATCAGTAAAAGAAGCTGCGAAATTATTACCGGAAATTCACTTTGTTCCTATCGCTATTCAGCGTTATGGAACTCAATATACTGTAATACCTAGAGGAGATACACTTTTTAAAGAAAATGATCAGGTTTATTTTATAACGTCATCTGGTGGGGTTGAAGAATTATACCGACTTTCAGGAAAAGTAAAAGAATCGATTAAAGATGTAATGATTCTTGGTGGGAGTAGTATAGGCCAGAAAACAGCTAAAAATTTATGTGATCACAAATTCAACGTAAAACTAATAGAGAAAAATAAAAATAAAGCATTTGACTTAGCAGATGATCTGCCGGGGGCATTAATAATTAATGGGGATGGTAGGAATGTTGAGTTATTAGATGAAGAGAATATTGATGAGATGGATGCTTTTGTTGCTGTAACAGGAAATTCTGAGACAAATATTATGTCATGCTTAATGGCTAAATCTAAAGGAGTTAAGAAAACGGTAGCTTTAGTAGAAAACATTGATTATTTCCAGTTGTCTCAATCTATTGGAGTAGATACTTTGGTGAATAAAAAATTAATTGCAGCAAATACTATTTTTAGGTATATACGTAAAGGTGATGTTGTTGCTATAACGCAATTAAATAACTTAAATGCAGAATTGTTAGAGTTTGAAGTAAAGTCGAGCTCTAAAGTTTGTAATAAATATATTAAAGACCTTGAATTTCCACGATCAGCAATCATTGGAGGTGTTATCCGTGATGAAAAAGGGTTGATTGCTTTAGGAGATTTCAAAATACAAGCAAATGATAAAGTTGTTGTATGTTGTTTGCCTAGAGCTATTTCAAAAGTTGAAAATTTATTTTTATAACTCTTACTAAGGCTTTGTGAAAAAACTAAATACCAAAATCATATTTCATATAATGGGGTTGTTACTGCTCTTCAATGGTGGTTTTATGCTTGTAGCTACTTTAGTTAGCTTTTTATATGAAGACGGAGTGACTTTTGAAGTGCTTTTAGCTGGTTTCGTAACGTTGGCGACTGGTGGAGTGTTGATGTTGGTTACTAAAACGCATAAAAAAGAGCTAAAAAAACGAGAGGGTTATATAGTGGTTACTTTCGGTTGGTTGTTGATTACTTTTTCAGGAACACTACCATACTTATTTACTCAAGCGATCCCAGATTTTACGAATGCCTTTTTTGAAACAATGTCTGGTTATACAACTACTGGAGCCTCAATATTAAGTGATATTGAAATCATTCCTAAAGGAGTGTTGTTTTGGAGAAGTATGACTCATTGGATAGGAGGTATGGGGATTATTGTTTTAGCGGTAGCGATTTTACCTTTATTAGGAATTGGAGGAATGCAGTTGTTTGCGGCTGAGGCTCCAGGTCCAAGTGCGGATAAATTACACCCTAGAATTACTGATACTGCAAAGCGATTATGGTTGATATATGTTGGGTATACTATTGCGGAAACTATTTTATTGAAATTAGCAGGGATGAATCTTTTTGATGCAATGAATCATTCTTTGGCGACACTGTCTACAGGTGGTTTTTCTACTAAAAATTTAAGTGTAGCACATTGGAATTACAACCCGATGGTGCAATACATAATAATCGTATTTATGTTTTTAGCAGGGACAAATTTCGTATTAAGTTACTTTGCTTTCAAAGGAAAAGTCCAGAAAGTTATAAAAGATGAAGAGTTTAAATTTTATGGGATTTTTACAGTATTGTTTGCTATTATGTGTACACTGGTGGTTTATTACAATGCAAATGTTCAAGTGTCGGAATATCATTCACAAGTATTAGGGGGGTGGGAAAGCTCATTCAGACATTCCTTATTCCAGGTAGTATCGGTAGTTACTACTACAGGTTTTGTTACGGCAGATTTTACTAGCTGGACTCCATTTTTATCTGTATTCTTTTTTGGATTGATGTTTGTGGGGGGGTCGGCAGGGTCAACCTCCGGAGGAGTAAAAGTTGTTCGTCATTTGGTAATGGTTAAAAATGCTTTATTGGAATTTAAAAGGACATTACACCCGCATGCAATAATACCAGTACGATATAATTCTAAAGCAGTTTCAAAGGAGATTGTGTTTAATGTCCTTGCTTTTTTTATACTATTTATGCTCTTGTTTATAGTCGGGGCACTGGGTTTAGGGATGTTAGGTTTGGATTTTGAAACAGCTATTGGTGGAGCAGTATCTAGTTTAGGAAATGTAGGCCCAGCATTTGGGTCATTGAATCCGTTAGCGAACTATGGCCATCTGCCAGGATTGGCTAAATGGTGGTGTTCTTTTTTAATGCTGCTCGGTAGGCTTGAGTTGTTTACGGTGTTAATTGTGTTTACTCCTTTCTTTTGGAGAAATAGATAGTTTCTAAAAGGTTATTTTAAACTCCTAATTCCTTCATAAACGACAATGCTTACGGCATTTGCTAGGTTGATACTTCTTACTTTGTCACTGAATAAAGGAATGTTGTATAATTTGTCTGTAAATTTATCGGTGATGCTTTTTGGTAAGCCTTTTGATTCTTTTCCGAACACTAAAAATAACTCGTCTTTAAAATCAATATCATAATATTCTTGACTCCCGTGGCTAGATAAAAAAGCCATTTCTTTGTATTGGTGTGTTTCTAAAAACTCATCAATACTTTCGTAGGTGAAAAGGTTTATGTGTTTCCAATAGTCTAATCCAGCACGTTTTAATCTGCTGTCACTTAGTTCAAATCCAAATGGTTTTACTAAGTGTAAATTAGATCCAGAAGCTAGGCTTAATCGACCAATATTACCTGTGTTGGTATGTATTTCAGGTTCAACTAAAACGATGTTATATGGCATGTTGTTGATTTTTAGAATAAAAAAACCTCACAGATTACATGCTATGAGGTTTAATGGTTTTAATAGAAAATTATATTAGCTTAAAGCTTTTTTAATTCGTGCCATTGCTTCTCTTAATTGAGTTTCACTTGCAGCATAAGAAATCCTAATGCAGTTTGGGGCACCAAAGGCATCGCCAGTAACTGTAGCAACGTGAGCTTCTTCTAATAAATATAAAGCAAAATCAGAGGCGTTATTTATTGTTGTTTTGTTTAGTGTTTTTCCGAAAAAAGCAGATACATCAGGGAAAAGATAGAAAGCTCCGTTTGGAGTATTCGTTTTTACACCTTCAATTTCATTCAGTAAACTAATAACAATATCACGTCTTGATTTAAATTCATCAACCATGTATTGTATTTTACTTACAGGAGCGTCAAGTGCTGCAATTGTAGCTCTCTGGGCTATACAGTTAGTTCCTGAGGTGATTTGCCCTTGCATTTTAGTACAGGCCTTGGCGATCCATTCAGGGGCTCCAATGTATCCAACTCTCCATCCAGTCATTGCAAAAGCTTTAGCAACTCCATTTACTGTAATGGTACGATCATATAAGTCAGGTATTCTAGCGAAACTAAAATTGTCACCTTCATAATTGATGTGTTCGTATATTTCATCAGAAAGAATAAATATGTTTGGGTGTTTCCTTAGTACTTCAGCTAGTGCTAAATATTCTTTTTCTGTATATTTTGATCCACTTGGATTATTAGGTGAATTAAAAAATATTAATTTAGTTTTAGGTGTAATTGCTGCTTCTAATTGTACTGGTGTAATTTTAAAATCAGTGTCAATTGAAGAAGGGATTTCTTTATAAGTAGCTTCAGCTAAAGTTGCGATTGCAGAGTAACTTACCCAGTAAGGTGCAGGAAGTAAAACTTCATCTCCAGGGTTTAATAATACCATTGCAATATTTGCGATAGATTGTTTAGCTCCAGTAGAAACTACTATTTGGTTTGGAGTGTAATTAAGTTTATTGTCTCTTTTGAATTTTCTGCAAATAGCCTCTCTTAGTTCCTCGTATCCATTTACAGGGGTGTAGTTGTTGTAGTTTTCGTTAACTGCTTGTATAGCCGCTTCTTTAATGAAATCAGGCGTATTAAAGTCTGGTTCACCTAAGCTAAGTCCGATAATGTCTTTTCCTTCATTCCTTAATTCTCGAGTTTTAGCAGCCATTGCTAAAGTTTGAGATATTGGTAAGCTGTTAATTCTGTCTGAAAGTGGTTTCATAAAGTGTTGTTTAGTGGAAAGTAAAAAGGGTAAAGAATTTTCTTTACCCTGATTTTATTGGTTTATGCAGTAATTGGTTTTTTACCTAAATAGTTTAATTGATTGTAATGTTCAATAATTGCCCTACCCATAGTTTTATACTCGTTATAAGGTAAGCTAAATTCATGTGCAGTTTCTTTAACTATTTTTGCTATTTTTTTATAATGTATATGACTAATATTGGAGTATAGATGGTGTTCTACTTGATGATTTAGTCCACCAGTATAAAATCCAACTAACCAGTTTTTAGGAGCGAAATTAGAAGTGGTGAATAATTGGTGTATAGCCCAAGTGTTTTTCATATTTCCATTTTCATCAGGTGCTGGGGTTTCAGTATTCGGCATAACATGTGCTAATTGAAAAATAACACTTAAAATAATACCTGCGGTGTAATGCATCACAACAAATCCGATTAAAACTTCCCACCAAGCAAACCCTAAAAACAATGGTAAAACTACCCATAATGAATAATAAACTATTTTACTGATAATTAACTTCGTCCACTGTGTAGTTGCGCTTGGTGCTTTTCCGTAAGATAGTTTTCTTTTTAAGTATTTATATGTTTGAATGAAATCAGTAGTAATAGCCCAGTTTAGGGTTAGTAGTCCATATAAAGCAAAAGAATAATATTTTTGATATTGATGAATTTTAAGCCATTTTGAATGTGGTGAAAACCGAATGATTCTCCCAGCATCAATGTCTTCATCGTGTCCCTGGATATTAGTATAGGTGTGATGTAAAACATTATGTTGTATCTGCCAGTTATATACATTTCCTGCCAAAATATAAATACTACTCCCCATTAATTTATTAACCCACTTTTTACTAGAAAAAGCTTCGTGATTAGCATCGTGCATTACGTTCATTCCAACACCTGCCATTCCAATACCAATAATAACCACAAAAAGTAATTGAAGCCATGAAGGGAGGTTTATGGTTAAAATTAGTGCCATTGGGGCAAGGAATAAAGTAAACATCACTATAGTCTTAGTGTATAATTTCCAGTTACCTGTTTTTTTTATTTCGTTTTCTTTAAAGTATGTGTTAACTCTCTTGTTTAAAGTTTTAAAAAACTTTGCAGAATCAACTCTTGAAAATTTTATTGTAGGATTCATTATGTTGAAATTGAGGTTTAATATTATGCAAATTTATTAATATAATTGTTTAATTGCCTGTTTAAGTCCAAGAAATACTAAAATTATTAACTAGTTTTGTGGTCAAATAGTATTTTAAATGGAAGAAATAATTAAATATTTCCCTGATTTAACGAAAACGCAATTAGATCAGTTTGCACAATTGGAAGGATTGTATACCGATTGGAATAGTAAAATCAATGTAATTTCAAGGAAAGATATTGATGAATTGTATACACGACACGTACAACATTCTTTAGGGATAGCAAAGGTAGTTGAGTTTAATTCAGGTGCTTCAATACTTGATGTAGGAACTGGTGGAGGGTTCCCAGGAATACCATTGGCTATATTATATCCAGATGTGGAATTTCACTTGATAGATATTATTGCAAAAAAATTAAAGGTTGTCCAAGCTGTGGTTGATGCTTTAGGTTTGACAAATGTCAAGGTAGAGCAAACTCGTGCGCATTTAGTGGATGATAAATATGATTTTGTTGTAAGTAGAGCGGTTACTAATATGACTGACTTTGTTGGTTGGGTTAGAAAAAAAGTAAAGAAAGAGCAGAATCACGATGTAAGAAACGGGATCTTTTACTTAAAAGGTGGTGACTTGACTGAAGAATTGTCGTTATTTCAATCTGTACAATTAACGGATTTAACGGATTTTTTTGAAGAAGAGTTTTTTGAAACGAAAAAGGTGGTTTATTTGCCGATTAAATACAAGCCATAGGAATATGGATTCTAAGAGGTGATTAATAAAAAGGAGATCTTCTAAATACAAAATGGGCTGTTCATTACGAGCAGCCCATTTTGTATAAATATAACATTCAGATTATTCTCCTAAGAAAGGGTATCTGTAATCTACTGGAGTTACAAATGTTTCTTTAATTAAACGAGGAGAAACCCAACGTAATAAGTTTTGAGCAGATCCTGCTTTGTCATTTGTTCCAGAAGCTCTAGCTCCTCCAAATGGTTGTTGTCCAACAACAGCACCTGATGGCTTATCGTTAATGTAGAAGTTACCTGCGCTATTTTGTAATGCTTTGTTTGCTTCTTCTAAAGCGTATCTACATTCAGAGAATACAGCACCAGTTAATGCGTATTCAGAGGTAGAATCGACCAATTTTAATGTTTCTGACCAGTCTTTGTCTTCGTAAACATAAATAGTAACTACAGGTCCGAATAATTCAGTACCCATAGTAGTATAGTTAGGGTTTGTTGTTACGATTACTGTAGGCTCAATAAAGTATCCTTTAGATTTATCGTAGTTTCCACCAGCAACTATTTCTGCATCATTATCTTTTTTAGCTTGATCAATATAAGAGGCTAATTTATCAAAAGAACCTTCGTGGATTACTGCAGTAATGAAATTGCTTAAGTCTCCTGGAGACCCCATTTTAAAAGAGGCAACATCTTCTTTAACGAAATTGATTATTTCTGTAGCTGTAGATTTTGGTAAATAAATTCTTGAAGCTGCAGAACATTTTTGTCCTTGGTATTCAAAAGCACCTCTTGAAATAGCAGTAGCTACTTGTTTAGTGTTTGAAGATGGATGAGCAATAATAAAATCTTTACCACCAGTTTCTCCAACTATTTTTGGGTATGTTTTGTAATTGTGAATGTTTTCTCCAATTTTCTTCCAAATTTCTTTGAAAACATAAGTTGATCCTGTAAAGTGAATTCCTGCAAAATCTGGGCTTGCTAATACAGTGTCAGTAATCATAACTGGATCACCATAAACAACATTAATTACACCATCTGGTACACCAGCTTCTTTAAAGATATCAACAATTACTTTTGCCGAAAATATTTGATGATCACTTGGTTTCCAAACAACAGTGTTACCCATTAAAGCAGCACTTGCAGGTAAGTTAGCAGCGATTGCAGTAAAGTTAAACGGAGTAATTGCATAAATAAATCCTTCTAATGGTCTGTATTCAACTCTGTTCCAAACACCACTTGAAGAAGCAGGTTGGTCTTTGTAAATATCAGACATGAATTTTACGTTAAAACGTAAAAAGTCAATCAATTCACAGGCAGCATCAATCTCTGCTTGGAAAACATTTTTAGACTGTGCAATCATCGTTGCAGCATTAATTTTTGCTCTATATGGCCCAGAAATTAAATCTGCAGCACGTAAAAATATAGCAGCTCTTTGTTCCCAAGGCATTTGTGCCCATTGAATTCTTGCTTCTAAAGCTGAAGAAATAGCATTGTCAATATGCTTTTTCTCAGCTAAATGATATGTTCCAACAACTTGTTGGTGATCATGTGGTAAAGTCATATTTCTGGTGTTACCAGTTTTAACTTCTTCTTTACCGATATATAATGGTACATCTACTGTTCCGTTGTAATAAGAAGTGTATTGTTTAGTAACAGCTTCTCTTTCTGGGGTTCCAGGGGCATACGACTTTACTGGTTCGTTTACCGGATTTGGAACATTGAAAAAACCTTTTGACATAATATTTAAGTTCTAAAATTCGAATAATTTCTAAGTCGTCAAAAATACTAAAAAATTACAAGAATAAGTTAATGGATATTGTTGTTGTTAATATAGTTACTTGTTATGTGAGATAAGTATTAGAAATTAGTAGTGTTTTGTTGAGAACGATGGAGGTAATTAATGCCGTTGTTTTATTTTAGTTGACTTTTATTAGTTGGTAATATAATAACTTTTTTTTGTAAGTTGCAAGGAAGTAATTGGACTATCAATTTTATATGTGTACAGTAAGTTTTGTTTATAGGGGTAACACCGATTTTATGCTCATTTCTAATAGAGATGAAGCGGTTAATAGAAAAACAGTTCCACCCAAGCGATATGAAAATAAGGACATTTCATTGGTGTATCCAAAGGATGAGGTTGCTGGTGGGACTTGGATTGGTGCGAGTTCAAAAAACAGGATGCTTTGTTTGTTGAATGGTGCTTTTGTAAAACACAATAGGAAATCGAGTTATAAAAAAAGCAGAGGTATTATTGTAAAAGAATTGCTGGGAGTAGGTGATGTATTTGCTGAAATTCAGGAGTATGATTTTAATGATATTGAGCCTTTTACCTTGTTGATAGTTGATTGGAATTCGGGTCTGAAACTAATTGAGTTAATTTGGGATGGAACAAATACTCAAATTACCGACCTCCCGTTAGAGTCTAAGATATGGAGTTCATCCACGTTGTATAATTCTGAAATGAAAACATTTCGTCAGCAGTGGTTTAAGGAGTATTTAAATCAAAATGGTTCTTCGAGTGAAGAGTTGTTGTATTTCCATGAACACTACGGAGTAGGTGATCCGATGTTGGATTTAAAAATAGATAGAGGACTGTTGAAAACAGTAAGTATTACTATGTTTGAAAAAAATGAGAATGATATTCAGATAATTTATAAAGATTTACTGCATGATAATATTTCTAAGTTAATGTTTAACCCAATATTAATATCCGATGGTAAATAATACAGGGATAATAATAGTGATGGCTTATCCGGAAACTATTGTAATGGTTTCAGAAGAGTGGTTTTCTCCTTTTCTGAAATATTTAGGAGTGGGAAAAAAGGATTATTTGCGAGCTGGTCATGCGGCCTTAGTTTTAATTGATAAAGCTAAAGGTGATATAGAATATCATGATTTTGGACGATATATTACTAACGAGCCAAATGGTAGGGTTCGTGGAGAGAAGTATGATAGGGAATTAAGGTTTCCAGTTAAAGCAAAAATTGTAAATAATAGAATTCAGAATTTAAACGAAATCTTAGAATTCTTGTCAGTCAACCCAAAATTGACACACGGAGATGGGAAATTAGTAGCTTCGGTTTGTGATCAGATAAATTATGAGCAAGCAAAAAAGCATATTCAAAAAATGCAGCGACAAGGTGCAATACGCTATGCAGCGTTTATTAAAAACGCAAGTAATTGTGCTCGTTTTGTTACAACGACATTAATTGCTTCGGTAACTATAGAACGAATAAAAAAGAAACTGATTTCTTCTCAAAATTTCACGCCAAGTCCTGTTGGGAATGTTGTGTTGGCTGATACGTGTAATCAAGTATATGAAGTTGTCGACGGTGTGATTTCTATGTTTGAGTCTACTAAATTTAAAGAAAATAAAAAACACTTTTTTGATCGATTGCCAGGGCATGAGGTAAATTTTATTGGAACATTATCTCCAAAATCAGTTGGTGGATTGCATAAAAATGCCCAATGGTTATCAGGTATAGCTGCAGGAGCTTGGTATGAGTTAACTACCGATTCAAAACTAAATAATAATGAGTTCCGTTTAAAAAGAATTTCGCCAAATGGGAATGTAGATATAGATGCTGTTTTTACTACTAAAAACGGATTTACTTTAGAAAAAGAGTTCAAGATAATCCATAACTCGAACTGTTTCTACTGTACTGTGGAGCAGGATGATAAGATAATGCAATTAGGATATTTAAGAGATTTTAATTAAGTGCAAAAGGAGCGCTTAGTTTGAATGTAGGAATTGCTACTTTAAATGTTTTTGACGAGTTAAAACTTATCATATTGTAAAAACCTTTCATTGAACCGTATGGAGATGCTAATAAGCATCCAGATCCATAACTGTGTTTTTCTCCAGGTTTTAAAACAGGCTTTTTTCCGATCACACCTTCTCCATCAATAATTTCCGTATTGTTTAATGAATCGTATATTTCCCAATGTCTGGAAGTTAGTTGAACAGACTCTGAGCTTTGATTTTCTATGGTAACAATGTATCCAAAGGCAAAATGCATTTTATAGTTTTTATAAAATGTTCCTTCAAAATTTGTTTGTACTGAGATTTTTATTCCTCGTGTGATTTGTTCGACCATTAGTAAGGGGTATTACGATGTAAAAATAAGCTTTTTTTTTCACTTAGGGTATTAGGTTTTTTTTAGCCGGGAAAACAGTGATTAGTTACTAATGTTAATCGAGCTTGCACTACCGATACCAATTACCTTATCGTATCTGTCTCCAATGTTTTTGTAATAAACGAGTACGGTGTATTCGTTTTCGGTTTGATAGAAGTTCCCGTCGATTAATGAGTGGTCAACTTCATTGTTGGAATGTGTGATGAATTTGTAGTTCACAAACCCTTGTTTAATGAGTGAGGTGTTTTCGTAAATGCCTTTGTTAATGTTGAATTTCAATTCAGATGATTCGTCTAATTTGTAATTATTGAAGTTACCAACAATGTAAATTTTTCTGCCACCCATGTTTTCATAGTTTTCTAGTGAAAAATGCATTTTTACATAATCTGCTTC
>Ga0105355_10002735_pt1 | contig 15775 bp, 16 predicted proteins | sample GOMGulsemesocosm_2_FD_83508 | JGI IMG/M metagenome (GOLD analysis project Ga0105355, IMG submission 83508) | Methane-oxidizing microbial communities from mesocosms in the Gulf of Mexico - GOM9C Gulf of Mexico | ecosystem: Environmental > Aquatic > Marine > Cold seeps | place: Gulf of Mexico... | reverse complement strand
TGACACATCAATGCCTTAGCCAATTAAAACGTATTGGTGAATTAAGCAATAAAGCCTGCTATTTTTCTGATAACTATTTACCCCTTTACTTGCCAGTAAACGGCTTTGTTGAGCTATTTTTTAAAGAGCATTTCTCACAAAGTGTAACAACAACGTCGTCTAATCAATTAGCGATTAAAAAAGGTCCTTCAATGCGGTCTTTACTAAGCCAAGTGCCAAATCAAAGTATTCAGCCAAACAATAGCTTAAGTTTATTCAATGCTAATACGCCAGAGCAGTGGCAACAAGCGCAACAGCAGCTGTCTAAAATATCATTATCTAAAGTGAATAAAAATTATGTCTAGTACAACAAAAAACAAACCTTTTGCCCAGCTCTCGATAGCAGTATTGACGGTTTCAGATACTCGCAATGAATCAACTGATACCTCAGGACAAGTACTGATTGAGCGACTAACTGCAACAGGCCATAAACTGGCAGAAAAAGTGATTGTTAAAGATGATGTTTACCAATTACGCGCTATAGTTTCAAAGTGGATAGCAGACGAAAGTATCAATGCCATTATCACTACTGGTGGTACCGGTTTTACCCTTAGAGACAATACACCTGAAGCATTAACCGTATTATTTGATAAATCGGTAGAAGGCTTTGGTGAAGTATTCCGCGCAATATCACTTGATGAAATTGGTACTTCAACTATTCAATCTCGTGCCTTTGCAGGCTTTGCTAATCATACAGTTATTTTTTCTGTACCTGGCTCTACCAATGCCTGTAAAACGGCATGGGATAAACTGATTAAAGAACAGCTTGATGCCAATCATCGTCCGTGTAATTTTGTCCAACATCTAAATCTACATAACAGTGAAACTTGTGAGAGCAGAAATTAATGCCTAACTCAGTAAAACCAAGTAAGGATCAGCTAAATCTTAGCCATTTAAACGCAAAAGGCGAAGCCAATATGGTTGATGTCACAGAAAAGGCCATGAGTTCACGCACTGCCACTGCACACGGTTTTATAAAAATGTCAGCAGAAACCATGGCACTGGTAAATCGCGGAGAAAATAAAAAAGGTGATATTTTTGCTATTGCTCGTATCGCTGGTATTCAAGCCGCAAAAAAATGCAGTGATTTAATTCCATTATGCCATCCATTGATGCTCACTAAGGTCAAAGTAGATTTTTTAGTTAACACCGACAACAATACTATTGAAGTAAAAAGTTTGTGTCGTCTAACCGGGCAAACAGGCGTTGAAATGGAAGCATTAACCGCCGTTTCAGTCGCTCTTTTAACTTTATTTGATATGTGTAAAGCAGCCGATCCAGCTATGGAGATGTTTGGTATAAAGGTTCAGACCAAAGAAGGTGGTAAATCTGGTTCATGGCAAGCTAACGAGTTGGAGAAGTAAGATGATCAAAGTGATTTTTTTTGCCGCATTAAGAGAACAGTTGGCTTGCAGTACAATAGAGTTAGCTGCGCAAGGTATCAATAATGTTGTTGAACTTAAAAAAGCACTGATTGAACAACACCCAAGTTGGCAACCACACTTTGAAAATACTTCGCTGCTTTATGCTGTTAATAAAACTGTCGTTGACGAACAACACTCGGTGTCAGCCAATGACGAAGTCGCATTCTTTCCTCCGGTAACTGGCGGGTAAAGCTATGGAAAACTTAGATAATTCGATAAAGCTTTCTATTCAAAACCAAGACTTTATTATTGCCGATGAAATCACTTGGCTTGAGCAAGATAACACTGACGATGGTGCTACAGTGACCTTCTGCGGCCGAGTAAGACAAAGTAATTTGAATAAACAAGTGTTCGGATTATTCTTAGAGCATTATCCGGGGATGACAGAAAAAACCATTAGCGATATTATTAAAAAAGCTCAAAAAAAATGGAAAATTGGCCGCATCTCAGTTATTCATCGCATAGGTCAGTTAAATGTTGGCGAACAAATTGTATTTGTTGGTGTCACTAGCCCACATCGTAAAGATGCATATGCAGCGAATGAGTTTATTATGGATTTTTTGAAGGTGCAGGCCCCCTTTTGGAAAAAAGAACTCACTGCTGAAGGTGAAACTTGGCTTGACGCTAAACAAAGCGATCAAGATAAAGCCGAACTTTGGCAAGTAAAGTGATGGAAAACCTAACCTAGTGTTGTCGCCCAGTCACCTAGCTAAACTAGTTTTCTTGCCAATTGTTTTACTATTGGGTTTCAGCCTAATTGGTTTTTCGTCACATAGCTCTGCAGATATGCTTTCATCAGCGAAAAATATACCAAGCCAACAAAAAGAAAAAATAGTAACTCCTTTACGCATAGCCGTGGCAACTAATTTCGCTCCTACTTTAGCCAGCCTAGTTCAAGATTTTGAACAGAAACATAATACCAAGGTACAGTTAATAAGTAGCGCCACTGGCACTTTGTTTCAACAAATTATGCACGGCGCACCTTTCGATGTATTTCTCTCAGCTGATAGCATACGACCTAATTTGTTAATTCAACAAAAAAAGGCGGTAAAGTCCAGCTTAAAAACTTATACAGTAGGCTCCATAAGTTTTTGGTCTAACACTTGGCAATCAACTAAACAAATTCCAACGTTAATGCAATTATTGACATCCATTACCAACTCAAGACAACGTATTGCCATAGCTAATCCCAATATTGCGCCTTATGGTAAGGCAGCTAAAGAGGTACTTGAGTACAATCAACTTTGGCAAAGTGTCTCTAGTCGTTTGATCACAGGTATAAATATTGGACAAACATTTCAACAAGTTCGCAGCCAAGCAGTTAACCTTGGTATTGTCGCCAAAAGTCAATTAGTACAAAATGGACTCACCGGTGTAGATATTCCAATTAAACAATATCGAGCAATAGAGCAGCAATTAGTGCTCTTAACTAGTTCAAAAAAAAGACAGCAAGCACAGCAATTTATTGACTTTTTACTGGCATCATCCACACAAGAAAAACTGAGTGAATTAGGCTATCGAAATATTACAGGCGCTAATGAGAAACTATGATTGATTTATCTTCTGACAGCCTAGCGCTACTAACCACTTTACAAATGGCCGTTATCAGCACTTTCATTTTAATGATCATTGGTACGCCATTGGCATGGGCGCTCGCTAAGATGCAAAGTCGACTAAAGGTTTTTGTTGAAGCAATTGTCGCCCTTCCGCTGGTTCTACCACCAACAGTATTAGGCTTTTATTTGCTGATTGCATTTTCACCACAGTCTTTACCAGGACAAGCTTGGCAACAAATTACCGGCCAACAACTTGCCTTTAGTTTTAGTGCTATTGTCATTGGCTCAGTTGTTTACTCGCTTCCTTTTGTTGTACAGCCACTACAAAAAGCCTTTGAACAGCTAGGAGATGATTTACTTGAAGCAGGCTCAGTATTAAATGCAGGGCCACTTGACCGTTTTTTTAATATTGTATTACCAATGACCAAAGCAAGCTTTATTACCGCTGCTTCTTTAGCGTTTGCTCATACAGTGGGAGAATTTGGTGTGGTATTAATGATCGGCGGTAATATTCCTGGTGAAACAAGGGTATTATCCATGGCTTTATTTGATCATGTCGAAGCGTTTAATTATCAACAAGCACATATTTTGGCCGCAAGCTTGATGATATCGGCGCTCATTTTGCTGTCTCTCATTTATTTATTAAATCGACATCCCTCTGTTCATAATCAAAAAATTAGTAATAAAGCAAGCGGTGGTAGTTAATGTCAAATACGCTCAGCCTTAACATTCAATGCCAACGACAAGATTTTAACTTATCCATAAATCAACATTTAAACCTTAATGGCATATTAGGTATTTTAGGCCATTCAGGCTCTGGGAAAACCACCTTATTACGTAGTATTGCAGGGCTGAACAAAGAATGTGTTGGCACAATTCATTTTAATGATAACTCATTAATGAATAATGAATTAAATCACTTTATTGCGAGCGAAAAACGTAAAATATCAATGGTATTTCAAGATGCTCGTTTATTTCCGCATTTATCAGTGCATGAGAACTTATTATTTGCGGCTAAGCGCTGTAAACAATCAAGGCTAAATGTTGATGATATTGTAGAGTTAACTGAAATATCGGCTTTAATTGACAAACCAGTTACGCAAATATCGTCAGGAGAGAAGCAGCGAGTCGCATTAGCCAGAGCTATTTTATCAGAGCCTAAATTATTACTGCTGGACGAGCCTTTAAGTGCCTTAGATAACAAAAGTAAAATCGTTTTGCTGGCCTTGCTTAAAAAGGTCAATCAAAGGTTAAATTTACCGATGATTTATGTCAGTCATCACCTTGAAGAGTTACAACAACTCGCCGATGACTTATTAACTTTAGATACAGGTAAAGTAGGTCATTACGGCAACATACATCAAGTTATTCACCAACTAAACCATACTGGCTCAATTAAGCAGCAAACAAGTTTATCTTTGCCTATTTGCGCCATCGATAAAAAATACTCACTATTAAGTTTACAGCTCAATGAGCAGCAAATAATACAGCTACCTTATGAGCAACCAACAAATTTGAAGCATGGCGATATTATCCGATGTAGTATTTTTGCCAACGACATTAGTATTAGTATTAATGAACCAATAAACAGTTCCATTGTTAACAAGCTACAAGCTACGCTAGTTGATATAATACAACTTGATCATCAGGTACTACTTACGTTGCAATGTAGTAACCAGAGTTTTTTTGCTAACATTTCGGCATTTTCTTTTGACCGATTAAAGTTAGTTAAACAACAACAAATATATATGCAATTCAAAGCCAGCGCCGTTCATACTTATAGGAGATTTATATGCTAAGTAATCAAGAACATGCTGAGATGCAATTTAAGACTAATACCGTAAGCACATTCGTATAAACGCCTTATGTGTTAAGTAATCAATAGCATGTTGATATGAAATTTGAGCTAATGCCGTAAGCGCCTAATGTGTTAAGCAATAAATAATATGTTGATATGTAATTTAAGACTAGTGCTGCAAGCACTTTCGTATAAGAGGTTTACGTGCTAACTACACAAGAACAATTACGCTATAGCCGTCAAATAATGCTCAAAAAAATAGGCATTCAAGGCCAATTAAAGCTCCGTAAAGCCAGCGTTTTAATTGTTGGCATGGGAGGATTAGGTAACCCAGTCAGTATGTACCTTGCCGCAGCTGGGATAGGAAAACTGATCATTGCAGATGGTGATTCAGTAGACATTACCAATTTACAACGCCAAATATTGTTTAATGAACAAGACATCAATATCAATAAAGCTGACCGCGCCAGCGAAAAACTACAACAACAAAACAGTGATGTAGATATTGAAGTAATTGACGAAATGATAGATCACGAGCTCTGTCAGTTTTATCTACCACAAATTGATGTGGTTGTTGACTGTACAGATAATATAGCGACGCGCTATTTGCTTAATAGTAGTTGCCTTGAACATAAAAAACCCTTAATTGTTGGCGCAGCAACGGGCTTTGACGGTCAACAATTAGTAGTTGATCCGCGTGATGAACTCAGTGCTTGCTACCACTGTTTATTTCCTGAAAACAAAAAAGCTCCAGCAAATAATTGCCAATCGGTCGGTATTATTGGTCCTGTACTTGCCATTATTGCTGGTATGCAAGCATTGCAAACAATTAAGCTTATTGCTGACATTCCAATACAAGTGAATCAATTAAATATTTTTGATGGTTTTAATAACCAATGGCAGCAAATGACTTTAAAAAAACAACCAAAATGCTTAGCCTGTGGAGAATAAAAAAAACCTCTGTGAGGGTTTATTTGTTATGAAAAAGGAAAAGTCTAGTTTATCGAAATAATCCCATATTCCTATCGGTTACAGCTTCACGCCACCCCCCGAGCCATTCAGATTTTTCGTTAGTACCTTGATATGGACAGTTTTCTTTTGTTCGACCGGAAACACCTGCTTGGTATCCGTTAGAATGTGCTCGACCTAAACGATCTCTTTTCTGTCTTTTCATAAATCAATCTCCATAAATCAACAATTTAACTAGTTTCATTTGATTATTTAGTAACGATAATTATTGCTATCGAATGTTTATTTAAGAACATTTCACGACTAGAAACAAGCCCTCAAACATAAATAGCACAGAGAAAAAAGAAAAAAAACGCATGCCAATTTGTCTAATAATTAGACAAAATAAGAATCAGGAATAAAAACAATTCGTTATTAAAACAGCTATAGATCTAAGTGTTATTAAAATAAAGCTATTATAAAAAATTGATTTAAAATTAATTTACGAAAACTAAAGACAATTTTATCGTATCAATTGGAGACTTTTCGCGAACTAATATTTCAACAAAGGCTGCAACATTTCTTCAAGACCGTTGAGCTTAACTTCATACATTAACGCTAACTGTTCACCAAGCTTTCCTTCAGGAAAACCTTTGCCATGAAACCAAACTAAATACGGCTCAGGCAATTGTAAGAGCTTACGACCCGCGTATTTGCCAAATGGCATTACTTGATTAATTGCAGCGACTAAAGCTTTTTGGTTATCTAACATACTTGAACTTAAGTTATAATAATTAATAGTGCTATGATAACAAAACGACAATTGCTTTACTTATGCTTATACTAAAGAAAGTAAAGTACTGATGTAAATGAGGATGTTGATATAAATGGGTATTACAAGCGATGAGTAGATATTGCCAACAATTTACCTTTGTTGTCTTTTTATTAACGACGTTATGCTTGCTACCAAGTAGTCAGGCACAATCTATTCAAGCAGATTTATCTGATATAGAACAACAAATTCATCGTGACAGTCGTGCTGCCCTGAGCTCCTTATATACACTTGAAATAGAACTCGTTTCAGCCCCCCAAAAAGAAAAGCTACGTTGGATAATTTTGAGCATTTATGCTGCGACTGTTCATAGCAACTGGCAAGCTATACATTATGCTGTTGAAAAATCATCTTCATTACTCAATAAAAAAGATGCTAATGAGCAATTATGGCAACAATTGTTTAAGCTTATATTGTCAGCAGAACAAGGACAATATGCCTATATTCTCAATCAGCTACAACAATTAGAACCAGCAATTGAACAACAGAAAAATTCACTACTGAGTGCCTATTTTAATCGACAGTTACACTTTGCCTATGCCATGAATGGAGCGCTTGATTTTGCACTAGATACCGCTTTAAGCAATTATAAAGAATGGCTTCAACTCGAACAATATTATTTTTCCATTGAGATGTTGTATCGAATTGCAGAGTTACGTTTAACAGTTGGTGATGTTGAAGGAGCTAATATCGCGTTAAAACAAGCAAGTGAAGACGCAGAAAGACTCGAAGCGACCAATATGCAAATAGCCATTATCGAACTTGAAGCACAAATATTGCAACATAAAGCTGAGCCAAAACTTGCTTACGAGAAACTCAATCAACTGCTTATAAATAATGTCATAGATACAACACACGACCGTTATGAGTCGGTGATGGAAAACATGATGAGCTTCAGTTTCGAATTAAAACAATTCCAACAATCAGTTTCACTAGGACTGTTATTACTCGCTCAGCAGATAAAAGAAAATAAAAATATTTCTCATACCGAATTGTTGTTGGCAAAAAGTTATATTCAGTTAGGCGACTTTGATAAAGCGATACCTTTAATAGATAAGTTGGCTCAATTATTTGCAGCGCAAAATAATCGTTTTGGCTTATTTGAAGTTAAAGATGCTCAGATAGATATTCTACATAGTAAGGGTGATATCAATGGTTTATTTCACAGTGCTAAAAGTATAATTGAGCTAGTTACAAGCCGAGAAGAAAACAACTTAGGTGTAAAACGTTCACGTAGATCAAATACTTTAGTTCAAGCTAAAGAGCAAGAAAAAACAGTAAAATTATTGGCAAAAAATAATGAGGTACAACGTCAAGAAATAAGTTTAAACAAGCAGCTTATCGACTCAAAAAATAGAAATATAGTATTACTCTCAGTATTCTGTTTATTATTATTAGCATTATTTATTTGGTTATTTTACTTGCTGAATAAGGTACATAAACTCGCTAATACCGACAGTTTAACAGGAATTAATAATAGACGTTCGGGGCTAAAAAAAGCAGATCTTCTTTTGCAAAAAACCAGAGTCAATCGAGATAATACACATATGGCATTTGCCATGCTAGACCTCGACAAGTTTAAGCAGATAAATGATACCTATGGACACGATGTTGGTGATCAAGTGATCAAAAAAACAGTTAAGCAGGCATTATTATCGTTAGATAAAAACGATATTATCTGCCGTATGGGCGGCGAAGAGTTTCTCATTGTTTTATCAAACAAAAGTGACGATAAAATAACCGCTCAAATTGAAAAAATTCGTAAAGATATCAACCAAGCCAAAATAGCGCAATTAGGTCCCTCGCAAAAAATAAGTGCAAGCATAGGCGTAGCCCCAGTTATAAATACCCTAAAAGAAAAGTCATTAACTGATTACCTCATCGATGCCGATACAGCGCTCTATAAAGCAAAAAATAATGGTCGCAATCAAGTACAGATATTTGACAGTGTTGACGCATAAAGACCTGATGACATAAAACTGTCATAACTTAACACTATAATTCCCGAAAATTAGTCCTTACAGACAGGGAATTAAGATGTCTATTATTAGAAAACGAAGTGCAGCACACAAAGCCTACATTCCAGCAAATGCACGTGACAACCAATATATTTTAGCCGAGTTTCCAATAACTGATGGTTTGTTACGTCACATATCTCCTAATATAGACTTAGAAAATCCACAACCCTATTTTCAAAGTTATCAAATACTATCAAAGCTTTTGTTTGATTTGACCAATGAATTTTCTGTTGCCAGTAGTGTATTTATTGCTAATGATAAATTAGTTCGAGTGCGCTACAGCCAGGAAATGCATCAATGGCAAACCACCCAGCAAATTTTATTTTACTATGATCCACAACGTCATAAATTAAAAAATTCTTTTTTTGATGCCAACAAACGCGCTAAAAAGATCACCTTATTATTTTTAGCAACAGGTGATGATATTCGTTTAAATGCAGCTGAATTTCATCAAAAAGTTGAACGTTTGCTAACAAGTTACCAGCAACATTTGCAACTAAAAGCATCAGAGATTCGTCTTAGAGACCACCAACATATTACTTACGATTTGTTCGCAAAGAATAAAGGCTTTACTGGTAGCCAAGCCCACAAATTTCGCGCAATTGCTCAAAGATACTTAAGCCAAGCCGTGCAAGTACCCCGTTCACATTCGTCAATTACATATGCAATAGCAAATATAACACTCGATAACCGATTACTTAGTTTAGTTGATATTGATGACAATGCCAAAGATAGATACAACCCTTTATATACCTATTTAACAGATACTTTTTCAACAGTAACTAAACGATTTAACTTAAACAACGGCGCTCTAATTGCAAATAGCTTAGTCCCTATTGTTAGACACAGTTTGCATGAGATTGTATCAAAAATCGGTGAACTACAAATGCTAGGTTATAATCCTGACTTAGGGCAATGCGGTATTGTCAGTAAGTGGCAAGCAGATCAGCTTGCAGAAAATGTTCAATTAATCTTTGTTGCTAACAAAGACAATCAAGATGAATATGGTTTTGGTAAATTTTTAAATCAAATTGAGCAAGCGCTTAAATTGCTAGCAACTGAATTAGAATTCACACCAGAACGAGAAGAGTTTATTGTTAGGTTTCATCAACACATTGCGTACAATGTTTAGATAAGGACACTAACCTTATCTAGGCTTGCTCAGCTAAACTACAATTTATGCGCAGTTAAGAAAAAATCGACTACTTTATTTACTTGCTGCGTCATTTCTTGCTCAGATATTTTGTCTTTAGGTATTAAAATAGATCTTAAATGCAAGTGTCCTTTCAACATTTCAATCAACATCTGTGCGGAAAAAAGGCTATCTGGAACCTTCAATTTTTGTTCTTTATCAAGGTGGTTTAGATAATCAGCCAACGGTATTGCGGCAGCAATAGGCCCTGCTTTATAAACAAGCTCACCTACTTCGGGGATCTTAGTAACGCTGTGTACTACTAATCGCAATAACGCAACCATGGTATCTGACAGTATGCCTTGTAGAAAGTTATGACAGAGCTCTTTCAAGATTTCTTCTATAGGAGCTTCATGGTCAATCGACATCAAAATATTGGCTTGCAGCGTCACTTGATGTTGAACAACCGCTAATAATAAACCTTCTTTATTGCCAAACTCATTATAAATGGCACGTCTTGAACCACCGGATTCATTAATGATCATTTCCAATGAAGTATCGTCATATCCTTTTGCCAAGAATAATTTTTGTGCCGCCACTAATATTAACATTCCGCGCTCAGTCAGAGCTTGAGGTTTTGATGAACTATGCTTAGTCATAGAATAAAAGGCCGTAATCACTATTTCATTTGACATTGGTACCGTATAGTACCAAAATACGCGGTACTAGCCAGTACCATTTGAACGTTTATAGGAAATAACATGATTCGAATTATTTTTTTAGTCGTCATTACCAGCCTAATTGGCTGTTCTGAAGCGCCAAAAGTTGAGCAAAAACACATTCGCCCAATTGCTTGGACAGAGGTTACCTTATCAAAGCTTGAACAAATCCGAACATTATCAGGCATTGTAGCGCCCGTTGAAGCAACAACGTTAAGTTTTGAAGTCATTGGTAAAGTACAAAGTGTCAAAGTAAATTTAGGCAATAGTGTTAATAAAGGCCAAGAGCTTGCTCGCCTAAACCAACGCAGTTTCAATTTAAGTTTGCAGTCTGCCCAAGCACAACTTGAACAAGCGCAAGCGACTATGACTGAAGCAAAAAATGAATACCAACGTTATGAACAATTAGTAGAGCAAGGCGTAGTTTCAAAATCAGGCTTTGATAATGCAAAAGCAATGTATCATTCATCCAGTAGTGCCGTTGATGTCGCGAAAGCACAATTAGATATTGCCCGTAAAAATCTGCAAGACAGCATAATGCTAGCTCCTTATGACGGCATAATTACCAAACGCAACATTGAACCTTCACAACAAGCCTCTGCCGGGCAAGCGATGTTTGAAATAGAAGGAAAACATGGCCTAGAAGTACGAATAATGGTACCAGAAAACCTTATTCAAGAATTAGAACTTAATACCATTTTACCGGTGCGATTTCCGGTATTACCCAACTTATCCTTAAATGCTCGAATCACAGAGATCGGCACACGAGCAGAATCCGCCAACGCATTTCCTATTACGGTTGTACTACAAAATGTAAATAACAAGCTTAGAGCAGGCATGACCGCCGAAGTTGACTTTACCTTTGAAGGCACAGGAAGAACAGGCTTTAAAGGGCTAACGGTTAGTGTGCCAGTCACTGCACTTGGTGCGGGATTAAATCAAACGTCTTACGTTTTTGTTTATGACTCGTTAAGTCAAACAGTGAAAAAACGTCTAGTGCAAACAGAAAACATCATGGGAGACCAAGTCTATATCTCTGATGGCTTATCTGATGGCGAGATAATAGCGACAGCAGGTGTTGCCTTTTTAAAAGATAATCAATCAGTTAGCTTGCTTGATAAACACGTTCAACGTTTTAACTAAGGAGAGTCATAATGAACATAACGCAATTCTCCTTTGAACATCGTAAATCTGTACTGTTAATTGTATTTCTCTTATTGGTTAACGGTGTTGTCGCCTATTTCACCCTACCGGCACAAGAAGATCCATCAATCACTATTCGTGAAGCCATCGTATCGACTAAATTTCCAGGTATGTCGCCGGAGCGTGTCGAGCAGTTAATCACTAAAAAGCTTGAAGAAGTAATTCGTAAAATTCCAGAAGTCGATAAAATCACTTCGACTTCTGCAACAGGTTTATCAACCATTCACGTGAAAATTTATGATCGATACTTTAACCTCGATGATATTTGGCAAAACTTAAGAAACAAAGTAAACAGCGTACAAAATCAACTACCTGACGGCACTAGTGCGCCTCATGTAAATGATGAGTTTGGCGATGTTTCTGTGATCACACTTGCCTTAACCGCTGACGGTTTTGGCATGGGTGAAATGTATGACATTGCTCAACATATTCGTGACAGTTTATATGATGTCGATGGTACAAAAAAAATTGAAATCCTTGGTCATCAACAAGAACGTATATTTTTAGAAGCCTCAAATGCCAAATTATCACAGCTAGGCATATCACCTCAGGCACTCATTGCTGAATTACAAAATCAAAACATTATTAGTTCTGGGGGACAAATAGACACTGGTTCTCGTAGCTTTATTGTTGAGCCTACTGGTAGCTTTAACAATACGGCCGATATTGCGAATACCTATATCAGCATTCCAAATTCAGAAGACTTTATCGCCTTAAAAGATATTGTAAAACTACGTAGAGATTATATCGACCCGCCAGATAAACCAGCTTATTTTAATGGTCAGCAAGCAATTTTCTTCGCGATAGCTATGTTGCCCGATTATAATATTCTTGAATATGCGCCACGCATGAAAACCGCTCTTGCCAAAATAAAGTCAACATTGCCTATCGGCTATCAGGTAGATATTGCTACTTACCAAGCCGAGCAGGTTGCAAAAACCATACAAGGTGTTTCGATGAATGTCGTACAAACACTGGCCATTGTTTTAGTGGTAGTTGTACTGTTTTTAGGGTTAAGAACCGGCTTAGTGGTTGGTGCAATTGTACCTTTTGTTATGCTAACTTCATTATCTATTATGCAATTTAGCGACAACAAACTTGAACGCATGAGTTTGGCAACACTCATTATCTCATTAGGTTTATTAGTTGATAATGGTATTGTCATTGCCGAGGATTTTAAACGACGAATTGAGCAAGGTGCACAACGCTTTGATGCGATGTGTAAAGGCAGTAAAGAGTTAGCTTTACCTTTATTAAGCTCTTCAGCCACTACCATTTTATTCTTCTTGCCACTGATGCTAGCTGAGCACGTTGCTGGAGAATATACCCGCTCGGTATCATTGGTTATTTTGATCACACTCATGACAAGCTGGGTATTAGCACTTACCGTTACGCCGACCCTATGTTATTTTTTTATTAAAGTGAACAAAACAGCGAATAACACCAGTACAACGCAAAGTTCATCAATTGACCGCAGTTACCAAACGTATCAAACATTTTTACATTGGTTACTTAGTCATAAAGCATTATTTATGAGTGTAATGCTCGTTTTATTTGTCGGCTCAGTGATGGCAATGAAATTTGTTACCAAGCAGTTTTTTCCTGATTCAGATCGAACACAAATATTGATTAACATTGACTTACCTAATGGTAGCTCAGCCCGTCAGACTAACCGTCAAATGAAAGATATCTTCAGTTGGCTAAATAACAAAGAAGCATTTCCTTTTATTAGCAGCTATTCCGGTTTCTCTGGCTTTAGTGGTCCACGATTTGTCATGTCATTAAGCCCTGAAGATCCGGCTGAAAACAAAGGCTTTATTGTACTTAATGTCGCAGAAGGCACAGATATATCACCAATAATTCCACAATTAGATCGACAGATTGAAGCACAGTTCCCTAATGTTTCAGCAAGAGTAAAAAGAATGTTTTTAGGGCCTTCTGACTCGAATACCATTAAAATTCAAGTAAAAGGGCCAGACAAAAAAATTATTTACCAAAAAGCAGAGCAAATAAGTGAATTGTTGGCTAATACACCGAATACACTTGATGTCAGACATGATTGGGAAAACTTAATAGTAAAAATCAAGGTGGAAATTGATCAACATCGAGCTAAACGTGCTGGCTTAACCTCTAATGATATTGCACAAACCTTACAAAGCTATTTTTCAGGTGCACAAATCACTAATTATCGTGAGCAAGATGAGATAATTCCAATCATATTAAGAGCAGGCGAAAATGAACGTCACAGTTTAGACAGGCTAAGAACCCTAAATATTTATTCACAAAAAACAGGGCAAGCGGTGCCATTGTTTCAAGTGGCAGATTTTGCACCGGTGAATCAATTTTCCATGATCCAACATGAAAATATGTTTCGCACAATAAGCATACAAGCGCGTAATAGCCAAATGTCTGCAGAAGATTTAAAGCTAGTAATTGATAATGAACTTAATACACTGCGTAGTGATTTGCCGGTTAACCACACGATTGAGTATGACGGTGTGATAGTTGATTCAGCCAAAGCACAAAAAGCATTGAGTGCCAGTATGCCAATGGTGTTAGGTTTAATTTTAATATTGTTAGTAATGCAGTTCAATTCATTCCGTAAACCCTTGATCATTTGCTTGACCATTCCATTGTCTTTTATTGGCGCTGTTTTAGGTTTATTTGTTATGCAGGCACCATTTGGCTTTATGGTCACCTTAGGCATCTACAGTTTAGCTGGCATTATTATCAACAATGCCATTGTACTAATTGATAGAATTGACATTGAAAATAAATCGGGTAAATCACCTTATCAATCAGTAGTTGATGCCTGTATGACAAGGTTAAGGCCAATTACCATGACCACAATCACCACCATTATGGGGCTTTTACCGTTAATTATTGGCAATGATCCCTTATTCTATGGCATGGCAACCGTAATTGCCTTTGGTTTAGGCATAGGCACAGTATTAACCTTAGCGGTTGTACCTGCTTTATATTGTGGATTTTATAAGGTTCAGCGAGAAGATTTACAGCAAACTTAAAGAATAAATAATAAATAATAAATAATGCGATTACTTTGATGCTATTTGTTCAAAGTAATCGTTGTTTGATAGCAATAATAGTTATAAAAGTAACTAGTACATCAAAGTATAAAGTTTGCGTCTAAACTTGGTAGCAAGCGGGTCACCATCTGGCAACGCTTTTAATACATCCAATAGCAATTGTTTGCTTTGTTGGTCACTGCCATCTTTTTGAACTAAACGAAACAGCAGAGTCAATGCTTCTTCATTACGGTTAACTTGGCTATATTGTGCAGCAAGCTTATGCTGCAATTCAACGTTATCTGCATCTTGTGCCAATTCAGTTTCTAATGCTTGTATTTCTGGCGAATCAGCCGCTTGACTAGCCAATTCAAGCTTTGCCATCACCGCATGGTATTCACTATCTTGGTCGACCATTAACACGGTTGCTAATATCGTTTCAGCTTCAGTAATTTTTCCTGTTTGAATATAGACATCGGCTAATGCGACTTTAATATCACCACGCTCATTTGCAATTTGATGAGCTTGAGACAAAAGAGGAAAAGCTTCGTTGACCTGCCCTGCTAACAATAGTTCTTTTCCTTGGGCAAATAAAACATCTTCAGCTTTTGGTAGATGTTTATCTAAAAACTCTTTAATAGTTTCATCTGTTTGTGGTCCCGTCAAACCATCAAGCGGTTGACCGTCTTTAACAATTATTGCCGTTGGTAAACCCTGAATACCAAATTGTTGTGCTATTTGTTGCTGAGATTGACAATCAACTGTCGCCAATAAAATATGTTGCGCAAAAGAATCAACAGCTGCCGCTAGCTTATCTCTGAGCTCTATACTCTCCGGTACTTGATCAGCCCAAAAGTCGACGAGAATCAATTTGTTTTTTGATTCATCTATAATAACTTGTTGAAAGTTTTCTAAGGTTACAGCTACAGTATTTGAGGTCACAGTATTTTCCATTGCATTGTTTCTATAGCTAATATTTGGGGGCGACAGAAGGGAGAAACAAGGCATGTAAAAGAAAAAACTGAACCAATGACAATGTCATCAATTCAGTTTATGAAATTATATGGAGTCAGTAATAAG
>Ga0105355_10002733_pt1 | contig 15784 bp, 5 predicted proteins | sample GOMGulsemesocosm_2_FD_83508 | JGI IMG/M metagenome (GOLD analysis project Ga0105355, IMG submission 83508) | Methane-oxidizing microbial communities from mesocosms in the Gulf of Mexico - GOM9C Gulf of Mexico | ecosystem: Environmental > Aquatic > Marine > Cold seeps | place: Gulf of Mexico... | reverse complement strand
ACTTCGACCTTGTTCTAGCCAAGCTTTAGCACTTAGGTTTGCACTACCATTTACAAACACGGGACTATATTTATCGGCAAAGTAAATAGCTTTTGCATGAATGTATTTACCGCCTTCGCTATTATTGATGGTATCGCTATCAATAACCTTAATACCTTCAGTTGAAAGTATTTCTTGTGATACAACGGCTTCATTAGGCTGAAGACCTACAATTAGATTACTCTGACTTTTTTCTCTTAGAGTTTTACAAAATGTCAACGACTTGTCGAAGAAAGGCGAAATAGCAATAATCTGTTCTGATTTATTCGGAATGAATGGTGTAAGCTGTTGCCATAATGAAAGGGTTGTTGCTGAAGAAAACAATAAGGCTGCATCTTCTGTGGTATCACTGCCATGACCTTTCAACCAGGGTGCTAGTTTTAGCGTGTCTTCAAGTGCTGATGTTAATGCAGTCTGAACCTTAGAATTCGGTTGTAACGCATAATCATGTAGCCATGTTCTAAGTGCGGTGAAGGCAGTATTGAAGAGCGGCAAGTATTGTTCGTCATGCTTCTTTGTAAACTTTATTATATTGGTTAACTCTATGTTTTTACCAAAGCCAGAAAAGGTAACATTATGACTGCCAACAGCTAGAAGTCCTTTGTTTTTACCTAAAAGCATAATGATTTTAGGGTGAAAGGCACCTGAACACTTCATTAATGCTAAAGAATATTGCTTACCCGCTTTATTTGGTGGCCTTTGAGTGATGGTACTTTGACACATACGCTTGTCTACGAAAAGCATGTGATGGATTATTCCCCTAGATTGCATTTTGCTAAGTAGCACATCTTCATAAAACGGGAAATCAACAGAGTATGTACTCATTAAACACGCTTCATAACCACCTTTTTCCAATTCATCAAATAATGAAATACTCATACAACCGCCTCTATAAATTGCTCACCTGCTTTGGTGACTGTTGTTAAACGGTCAGTCGTGCTTAATAAACCTAAATCTTTCATCACTTGGGTACTTTGATAGAATCTTGGACTGGTATGTGTCGCTGACGGTATAGCATTTATGGTAAGTCCACGTTCAGATGCTTCAAACCTAAAGGTATTCTGGTTTTGATAACGAAGCTTTCTCATTGCCACTCGCCAGTGATTTTCAAGGCAATATTGTTGGGTAAAATTAATCATGGCTTCAACAATGTTTTGGTTAGCTAATTCATTATTTAGTTTTGCTTGAACTGTGCGTAAATTCACTGGATACTTCGAAGAGTACTCCGGTGTAGACGGTACGTTTTCACTAGCCTGCAGGCTCTCTTCACGAACACAGATTGCGATCAGTATTATCAAACAATGGTTTATTAGGCTTACTAACTTTTTTTCTGAAGTATCCCCCGTTTGGTAACTAGTAATACTTAATATTTGATCGACTGATTGCAGCTCATGATTGTCGTTTTGCCAATCGTTTAACGATGGTAGCGTATTAAATGTGTGTATAAAGTAATCTTTAGTATTGTGAATATTTGTACTATCGAGCACTGTTGAACCAACACCTTTATTCCAAAAGTATTCGGCTAATTCATGGGTGTTTGTTAGTGCGAGATCTGGTTTTATTGCCTGTAACATTGCAAAGAAAACACCCTGGAGTGCAATGGATAACATTTCTGAGCAAGAATATACCTGCCACTTCTGTGTTGTTTCCTTTAGCGATGGTGGTAGGTCTAAATTATCTAACTCAAAACCTGACTGGCTGTAGGTTAACTTTCTAAATAGGCTGACATTAAACTCATGGTCATAGTCGCTTGCCTTTTTAGCCAATAGTAACTGATAAGCCATTGTTTTAGAACGTGCTACTGCTGAAACTAAATCTGTTGTGGTATTAATTTCTGAAGTATCTTTTAGAAATGGAGATACCCCTTTTAAAAGAAGTTTTGTTAACAGCTCTTTCTCTTTGTTTGATGACGCTAACTTAACTGGGCTAAATGGCAATAGTTTGTCTAAGTCTGCTAGTGTGACATGATCGTTTTCAACGATACTGAGAAATAATTCAGTAGGTACTCCTTCGTCAAAAGCTTTTGCAATTTCACCGCCCGTTTCTTTTATAACTGAGGCACTTTCAATGCTGTCACCTTTGAATAACTTTAAATCGCGCAGGACACCAAAATAATACTGGCTTAAGCCACCAAACTTAGACATAAAATAACGTGATGCGTCGTCAGGGTTTCGATGAGCATAGTCAGATAATTTCAGTGATTGTTCACTGGAAAGTTCTTTTAGTTTAGGTTCAAGAGTATTTTTACCTACTGTACCGACTGAATATGAGGTTTTTCCTTCTGTGATTAAATCATGTCTCGCTGCTATAAGCGTGAATAAGCAGTCGGCTCTTCTAAACATTTTTACCAACTGCTCTTTGTCATTCCAACCTTTTCTTTGAAATGACCAAAACACCCAAGGATAAAAGCTATAGTATCTAGCCCTGTCGGTAACATTGGTAATACCTGGGAGGAGTTGGCTATAGATATTAATACACGGCGCATGTACACCGAGGTGATCTAAACCACCAATCTGGTGAGTCGGTTTAACCCAATTTGTTTGAATTTTATTATTCATTAAACGTCCTTTTAAAACTTATTTGTTTAAATTAAATCAAGTTGTTCGACTATTTTTTCCTCATATTCAGTGATGAAATTCAATACTTGCTCAAGATACTTTCCATGTTCTTTAGCTGTTCAGAGCGAAGATATGAAGGAGTAATCTCTAAAAACTCACTTTGAGAAATTGGCTTAAATTCAAATAATACCGCAATCATTACTAGTCTGAGTAAACTATTTCCTGGTGGAATTTCATCATCGAATTTAGCGATAACTTCTTGATCAAAATTTTTAAGCTTTATTTCTAGAGGATCCTCGTTATGAGTATAGTTTTTAACTGCAAGCGTAACTTCAGTTTCATGTTCTACTTCATTTTAAATTTCTTCTATTTCTGTGTCCATTACAGACTTCTCTGGTACCTCTGTTTTCGATTGATGTAGTGCTTCAATGATAGGCTTTAATTGAACTTGAGGGTTTTTAAACCAATCGGTAGACCAAATACGCTTAATGTTCCATCCTAAGCCGCGATCATTATGAATAACAAAACTTTGGGCGGTTTGCGCAAGTTATGAGCCTTTAGCTGTTACTTTTTAACCAAGTTAAGCGTAATTTCAAAGCACCCATTCTAGATTTAGTAAACGTAAGACCATGATATTAACACTCTAATCAATATGTTGGTGAGTACAAATTGAAGGATGGGTATTTGAACACCCATTTAAAATAAAGAGATATTAAATCTAAAACTTCTTGGAAGTTTAGTTATATCCAATAGAGTTGTATAACTTACTAAATGCTTAAGCATCGGTAAGTTTATTGTTTACTGATCTTTCATATATATTTGAACCTAAACTACAAATGCTCCATGTATCAATTCACACTAACAATCTACATCATCGAAAATACAGCGCTCGTTTAAAACTCTAGCTCCATCATATTCTCTTGAGAAAATTTCGTATGAGTAATTTTTATCACTACCAAATTTATTTTCAATATCAGATCGACATTCATTAAATAGTTCTTCAGCTTCCTCTAACAAAAGAACACTGTTTTCATCTATGAAATTAGTTTTATATGCTCTAAGCGCAGACTCTAGACCAGAAAAATAATCATCAGGTTCTTCACCTGTCCAGTCCTGGGAGTAATCCTGAATTTCATTATAAATCTTACCAATTGATTCATGTTTAATCTTTTCAAAAACGATTTCTTTCTCAATCTTTGTCAATAGGCTGCTTATTTTATGTTCAAAAATACCTGAGTCGAATTGTACTATCGCAATTGAAGATAATTTTTTTACCACTGACAGCCTAATATCTTCATCTAACAATCCGAGCATATTTAGTTTTATAAGAACCTTAAGATCACTACAATATTTTAATTGAGGATAGACTGTCAAAGCGGCTACATATTCTGGTTTTGTTTTTACGAGTTCTTGCAGAAAGTCCAAATTACATTTTTCCGATAAAAAATAAGACATGCGAATGTTATTCATGTAAATTTTTCTATCTAACTTCATCATACGGTCGATCAAGCGTTTATAGTAACCCTTAGGCACAACAATTTTTACACCTTCAACATCACTGAGACCACAACTTACCTCACTAAATATTTTCATCAAATCAGCCCCCAACAGGTATTCACTTAAGAACTCTCTATCAGAAGAAAACTTATTCGCTAAAGCATCCTGAATTGTTGGGTGCTTGAACTTCCAAAAATATTGACCCTCTTTAAGGTATTCAGTTGTAAAGCTTCCATTAAGAAACTTGAATGCTCTAACTGTATTATGAAATGAACTTCCAAGCCTATTGATGTAGCTCGGATCTACCACTTCCAGTTTTACAGGGCTTTCAAGCTCCCCACCATTCATGAAAAGTAAGGTCAAAGCAGCCTTACAGTGAATATCAAGGTTATTTATCGTATCAGATAAAAAATCCATAGGATTACTGATGAATTTGGTAATATTTTGATTATTACCATCTAATTCTTTTGTAAAGTGTTTATCACCTAGTCGCCTAGCTACCTCTGGTGAAAAACTAAGACTATCAACTATCGTCTTCAAAAATGGCTTTAGATTAGTCTTGTAACCTTTATTCTGATTACCAAGTTTAATATGATTATATAATATTTGTTCTCGTTCATCTCTAGATATTTTCTCGACATAAATTGTTACTTGAGAGTCTCGTAAAACAGGCGCTGCATACTCTTTGAGATATTCTTTTGCTTCTCGATATATGTATGTTCTAGATGTGAAAATTATCTTCGTTCCTTTTCTAATTGCCGTATTTAAGTGGCTAAGCGCTAAATTCCAATCATTAGCTTTAGAAAAATCTAGCTGTGTCGCACCAAAAACATCATCTACCCAAAATACCTGATTATTTTCATTTGGGTTCCAGTGTGTTTTAAATTCTTCAGGGGAATTTACTTTAATGGCTCTTGATTGCCATCGGTCAATGGAAGATAAAACAAGTGATGCTGCAATTGTTGACTTACCTGATGCAGGGTCTCCTAATAATAAAACAAAATTATTTTCAGTTAATGCTTTTACACTCTGACCATAAGCCTCTGTAATAACAAATTTTGCAAGATCTCCCCCCATCGAAGATAAAATTTCATTTGCTTGAACATATGCCCTTTCATCAATAATTTGAGACAAATCTCCTAATCCATAAACCCTTGGAACCAGCATTCTTAGCTTTGGGGATTCTGTTATTTTCTGACTTAACCATTGCCCTGTAAATACTCTACAAACCTTAACACCATCAATGTTCTGGAACGAAGTAACTATTTTTCTTTCAGCATCTGCTGACACTTTTGCATTTGTAAAAATTAAATAGTTATCGCATAATCCATTTTTTGCCAAGGCCTCAGCCTTACTCAATTCATCTCTAACATGACTAAAGCTAAAGCCTACATCTTTCTTAATTGTATGTTTGCACTGAACAGTGAATGAACCATTAAAGCTCTCATTATTATTTATTTCAAAATTATCCCAAGTACCATAAAACGCTAAGTCTCTACCACCATCATTTACTTCTGAAAAACTTTGAACTGTCTGTCCTAAAATACTGCAGAGCACTGTAGAACATAACTGCTGGAAAGCCTTCCAACCTAAAGTATGGAGTTCATATGTCACATCATTTGCTTGTACGGTCACTATGTACTTTACCTTTTATTATTAGGTGGAATATTCGTTTAAATTACTGTTTTATTTCATTTATAACTTTGTAATAATAATCTATATTTGATTAACATCACTTTGTCAGTTTACTCAAATCAATAAACATTAAAACATAGCTTCATATAAAAACCATCACTCACTTAATATGTTGGCTTAATACATTTATCAGAGTGGACTTCGTCCCATTTCACTTGATTATATCGCTGTACCACACACACGATCACCTTGGACTACGTCCAAACTAGCTATGCCATTGCAACTTAATCTTTCTTATGGTTAATAGATAAAATAGGCGGTACTTCTAAAAAATCACTAATAATTTACTTCCTCTCACTAAGCACAAACTCTATCTTTATTTGACAAGTGTTCAACAAATCATTGTCTTTCATAAAAAAGCAAGTCGAAATTCTCACTTACAATAGCCATTGCCATCGTATTTTGGTGCTCAGCCATCTGTCTTAATATTCGTAATAAAGCGATTTTCGTCTCTGGTGACAGCTTATTCAAGTCACCAATATCATCCAAAACCAATTTAACCAGCACAACGAGCTGTTCTTCAGTATTTTTATCGCTTTCATTTGAGGACCACGTTAGCTCCTCCAAACATTTATCAATCCATGTTAACCCTTGATGCCTTATTTCATATGCACTACGGGTTCTTAGGAACCGTATTAACTTATCTAATGATTCTTGTGATAATTTTTTTGACGCATGCACATCAAGTTCATTACTCATTCCTTTCACAATATCAACATGGTGTTGATTCCATATGTAATCTATTATGATCTGATTCAAACCAAAAATAGAGTCCCAAATTTTATCTAAATCTCTTTTACTACCGCCAGGTTTTTGCCAGTTTTTGTTGTTCAGTACAAATTGAATCATCTCATTCCAATGTGATAAAAACACTGCACTTTCTATTTTTTCACTGCCTAACGCAGAGAACCATTCATAGAGGAATTCATCAATCCAAAGATGAGCTGACACTCCCAACTCAAGTAGAGGTTGCCACAGGCTTCTCGCCTCTTCTGTGCTATCACAACTTAATATGACGTGTGGTAATTTTCCCAGTAACCATTTATCAAATGCATAAGGCACCCCATCAACTTCATCAACTTTTTGAACACCATAATCCATTTGCCATAAAATAGTTTGACTACATTGTTTCCAAAAACTCAACCAATAATCTTTCTCAGTAGAATTTATGGCCCTATCTAATGTTGGTAACCAATCATAAACGCGCTTTATTACGGCAAAATCAATACCTGTTGACCGACGATGCGCTTTGCTTAAACCATATTCTTCGCTTATATAGATCTCATTATAAAAAGTGTGTTCCAGTGATTCCCAAGTTGGTATTTCTACAGGTAAACTTGCATCAATGAACTTAAGGAAGTATCTCTCAAATTCTGAATATAACTGTTCAACAGATAATTTTTCTTCTCCATGTATCTCATTTGACGCTATCAATATTCTCTCTCTATAGACTGACCACCTTGTCGCTAAATGAATTAGCCGATAAAAATCGTCTCTAAACTCTGCCCTGTGATCAGATACTATCCTAAAGAGTCGCTCAACCGTTTCATAATGAAAGCTAATACATAAATGCCCTATCGCAGATCTGATATCTTTATTGTCTCTATACTCTAACCACATAAGGGGGATCACATCTGTGCAAAACCTGTCCCATTCAAAATCCATGGATGTATCAGCAATGCGTAGTTCTATTTCTGGCTGCTCAAAAACACACCCTAATATCGTCTGATAACACCATTCTTCATATTCTACCCATATATCATTAAGTTGATTTTTATATATATACAATGCAGCTGCCAAAGCGCATTTTGTTCTCACTAATCGTAATTTTCTATCAATGCTATCGTTGTCAAACTTTAGTTTGGCGAAGGTTTCCAAGGACTCTTTGATGTCTGCTGAATTTGGTGCTATCCCATTGTTAATCAATTCTCTGCATCGTATTGGAATTACAGATAGTGATTGCGTAATATCATTCTCTTTACTTTTAGCAACCCATTTATCCTCTATCACTTTAGGGGGAGTATATATAGGGATATATTTATTCAATTCGACCTTTTGATAAACCCAATTTTTTAGATCTAATTTGTGCACCAATTCAGATGTTATGGGATGACAAGGGTTCTCTTCTGTTGTGCTATCCAACCAATGTTTAAATGCAGGCCATATTTTATCAGTAACTATTATTTTAAACGCCGGATCATTTATCATCATTTGTAGAATAATATTTTCAATATTTTCTTTTCTGTACTCTCGCAAGTGCCATGCCTTTGCGGCATTGATTTCTTTTTCGGTATGCTTGTATCCAAATGCCATCATCTGATGGCTTTCGCTATCTAGAACATGGTAGAAGTCATAAATAAATAACTCAGGAATATTAAGAAAATCAGCGCAAACGCCTTTAAATAACAAAGTCTGTTTTTTGGCCAACTGCAAACACACACCAATTATTGTCATAGAGTTACTATGGGTTAGTAAATGACGAATATCATCACTAACATCCTCATCATCATCTATTTTATCTGACAACCACTTTTCTAACGCCATTAAAGCGCATATCAACAGTTTCGGTGGCGGAACGGTCACTCTGCAAGAATACATCCACCGTCGTTCGCCAATCCATGTTTTTGACTCCCCATTTAACTCAATATCTAACGTTAGTGGAAAGTTTTCATTGGTACTTGTTTCATGATAATTTAATTTCTTATGTTCTTTGTTCTCCAACCATTTTTGAGACGCTATTTCGGTTAGTCTTAATATTACTCTCATTCCTTCATTAGGTGATACTGCTAGCAAATGAAAAAATGGGCCTTTATCGAAAGAAACAGGAAAAAGATTCAGGTTATCAACCAAGCCATACTGTTTATCTCTTGATAAATGATAGCTAGAATAACTTTTACCACCTTCTTTTATACATAATGCCAAGATGATATGTGCCGCCTTGGCCGATTTTTTTACAATCAAAGGTAATGAATACATCGTATATAAAAAAAAGTATCTGAAATCCTGATCTACAGGAAAAATAGGCCCACCTGATAGTGAAGGTTTAAAAACTTTTTTCCCGTAAATATTATCCATATCTGAAGATTGAGCCTCTAACTCTTCAACCCTTTTAAGCCATATTGGATCGGTAATTGGCTCAGGTTCAGGATCTGCTGGTAAAGCTGTTGTTGGTTTGCTCAAACCAGTGGCACAATAGGAAAACTCGATAATCTCATCCATATTGTCATGTATTGCAGCAAAGCCAGTTTGATAAAAAAATGACGGGTGCTCATCATCATAACTTAACCAGCGATTCTTATCATGGTAGCGGCGATGCTGATTGTGTTGTAATGCTTTCCAACTCATTTTAATTGCTATATCGCCTAAAGTTTTACGATAACGTGTAGCTTTAGGAGTATGTTTTAGCCATGTTTGACAAATATGAGCAGTCTGGGTTGGTGCCAACTGAATAAATTCATTCTGTTTAGATTTTATTACTGCCAAAAAACCGTACCAATAATTCAATATTGGATGTCTGTTCCAAGTCATGGCCAATAAAGTGTCAGCACCTAGCTGTTCCGTTACTTTCATAGTTAACGGATCGGGTTGAGTTGCAACAAATAGAAATCGTTTTAGGAGTCTTTTCAATAAACTGGCTTTATCATCAATCAATTCAGGCCAAAGCTTTGTCATAATAACTTCAGGTTGTGACGAGTAAATAATGGATTCAAGTAACAGATCGGTAGTTAAAAACCATTCTTTATTTGCAAGTGACTTTTTGATCAACTTAAACCAAATACTCGTGTCTTGGTTGTTGTCTAAAAGATGTAGCCCTAATAATGTAATTGCTCTGTACCAACTAGGCAGGTTTATTTTGCTGAAAAGGTACTCCTGCTCCTCTTCCAAGTTCATCCATAGCACTCTTTGCTTGAACCAATCTAAGAAAAGATCATGGGTAAAACTTACACGCCCTTTATTTCTTTGGCAAATACCATCTTTTTCTAATCCCCCTAAGACAATCAAATCAGCGGTAGGGAAGTTTGTAATATTAACAGATGATTGCAATGCGTCAGCTAATTTTTCAGCCAGGGTTAGTGAGAAAGCTTCTCGCATAGCTCCATCAATTTTGTCGGTAAACTCAGTCTGCCAATACCACTCAATCAAATCTGCTTCACTTGTCCATTTTGATGTATCTGGGAGTTGTGCGAAACCACTGAATAAATCAATAATTTTAGGCCGTTTGAGTAATGGCTGTAACCTACTTGATTGAAATATTTTCTCAAACTGTGGGAAAGATGAAATTATTTGATTAATTTCATCTTCAGTAAAATTTTCTATTGTAAACAGTTTAGGTGTAATGATCACACCTATGTGCTTAATAAGACCACGTTGTAAAGTTTCCCATCGAGATTGCTGGCAAGTTATAAGTAAAGTAAATTTTTTGCTAAGTAGCAGAGGTCTGATTAATTGTGCTGCTGTTGAATAGTAGTTATCATTGACACGGTCAAGGCCATCGACAACGACAAGGTAATCATCACAAGGTAAATGCTCAACCAAGTCAGACCATGGATGTTCTATGTTAAGTTTGTTTTCAGCTTGTTTTAAGTTTTCACTCTCAATAAGATAACTATCAAGCCACAACGTCTTACCCCTGAATTCATTATGTGCAATAGACCTTGCCAATACAGACTTACCCGATCCAGATTCACCAACCATAACTAGCAAAGGATGTTTTTCGAGTTCAGCTTTCACCTTATTTCGTAATGCAGATCGCTCAACTTCGAGGCGACCACCAATTAAATGGGGTAAATTATCTTGCACATTCTGGCTATACTCTGCAAGAATATTGATGTCGTTGAAATAATTTGAATGGCCTTTGAATGAAAACTCATGACTTAATTGACGAATAAATGCAGCATTGTCTAGTGAGCCTTCGTTCACTCGAGTCGACTTAACCATAAGGTGTAATCGGTCGAAAAGGTTTTGTGCTAACTCAGACTTAGGATCCTTAAGAGCGGCCTGACAATTCAATAGTGACTGGTTGAGATAAGAGGATTGTTGCTCATTTATGTCTGATGAAAATATTATAAGCCTTTTAAGTAAATTATCTTGGTCGATAGCTATAACAGAATGGTTATCTTTCAAATCACTTGGACAAGAAAAACTATTATATAAATCAGTTATATCTTTTGAAAATTGTCCGTTTTTCATCTTGACCGATAATTCATCATCGATTGAGTGCTGGACTTTGCTTAATAGGGAATTCAACGATTTTTTTGCTGCACCTGACAATGAACCGGTAATAATACCTAGATAATCATTTTCCTTATTAAACAGTTCATTGTCATCATAATGTAAATAATGACGCCAAATGGCCTCAACAAAATCGGCAGGTGCTTTTTTTGCTGTAAATTGCATATTACTTTTAATCGAAATTGCGCAATTAACGTTTCGTCCATTTTTTTTTACTGTTAGGAGAATATCATCAAGTAACCAGCCACTGTTACCGACCTGGTAGGTGATTTTTTTTATCTCGCCTTTGCAAACAGGAGATAGCGGTAATGCACACAGCATACAAGTAGATAACCAACTAGCGACGAGATCTTCAAAATCAAATCCTTTGCCACTCGTTAATTCAGAAGGAGCCAAGTAATACGGGTTTTCCACGATGAGTACATCCTTGTTCTAGGTATTGATTAATGCTGACATATCAACAGTAAATAACTAATAAAACTATCTAAATAACCTTAAATCAAGCAGATTTAATGGCTCTGGTTAGAAATCGAACTATGTTTTTTTGTAAATATAAATTTTAACTCAATATTCTATTAAACCTTGATCTAAATGCTTTTTCACCACCTTCCATTTGATTACAAATATTTTCTTTTACTGCTTGTTCTTGTAAAGCACCTTGTATATTAGAGCGTAGCCCTTGCGAGTCGTGTTTCATACTTATGACGTACTCAGCGTCACCGTTAACAACTATAGGTGCTGAATGTGAAACAATTATAAGCTGCCTTCTTTGCTTATTTCTTACTATTGCAGGGATAACACTATTACTCAGCATTAGACAATCTAGATCGTCCTCAGGCTGGTCTAATATAAGCGGGTCTAAGCCATAAGATAAAAGAAATTGAAGCATATTAGCTGCTTTTTGTCCTGGTGATGCTGTTTCTATATTTTCCATAGAACCGCCTAATGTTTTATAACGTATTTGTATACCATCATCAGGAAACCAACAAAACAAGTTATCCATACTTTCATCAGATAACAATCCAATTTTGGTTTTTAAAGCGCCATGTATATCATTAGCATTAGATAAATTATTATTAAAAATCTCTTTATGGAGGTTTTTTAACTCATGTAAAGATTGATATTTTCTATCGATAACAGCTTGCTGAGGAGAGAATGTAGGATGCTCAATAAATGTTTTGAGAATACCAGTTCTTGCTTCAATATCGTATATACGGTCGTTAAATGAGTTTATACTCGTAGCATTCTGATAGCTGGATATAATCTGAATATCCGTTGAGTTTAGTGGTAATATTTTTATTTCTAAATCTTCGAGATCTAAGGAATCAATAAAGTTTTTTCTTTGTATAGATAGATCTTTGCGATGTACCAACATTTCATTAGATGTTCGGACTATTTCTGCATTCGATGTGGCGATTTTTGTATCAAGATTTTGATATACCAATAAATCGGCAACTATTTTAGTTTTTAGTTCGACAAGTCCGTCTAATTCATCAGGGTTTAAACCTTGGTCTCGTAGCCTTTCAGCTTCAGCCTCAACTTCTTGCTTAGAAGTTTCTATACTAGATTTTAGATCAGTAATATACTGCCCATTACTTAATTGTTCCAAACTGTTTTTAGCGGTTTGAATTACAGTTAGAACATCTCTTTTAGCTAGTTCTTTAATAGCATCAAATTGGCCAAGTAAAATTGAATATTCTGAAGGTTCTTGCTCTAAATCATTAGATTGAGTATCGAGTTGTGAACCAGAACCATCTACAATATTTTGCTCAACGTCCATAGTTTCAGGAAATGAACTAAGAACATTGTCCAGAATCGTATTTTCATCCTCAAAGTGTTGCTTTATCAAGGTTAGCTTTGACTCAAGTTCGTTTAATGTAGTTCGAACTCCATAGTATGGGCTATCATTAAGCAGACCAATTGCACTATTGGCATCAGTCAATTCCCCCTGTAAAGCTGATTCAGATTCTTTTTGACTGATAAAACCACGTAATTTTATGCACTCATTTTTATATTCACGCTCAAGTCGAACTTTTATCTCATTCCAAGTGCGTTTATCAACCAAGGTACTGTCATCACATATCTTTAAAAAAGCCCCCTGATCGGAAGCTAATTGGTATAGCATTTTTTGACTAAAGATAGAAATATTAAATCTATCGTCAGACCAATTTGTGTCATCTACCCAAGAGTCTTCATTGAATACCTGAAGTGACGTAATATTCCCTGGTTGCCAACTAAATTTAAAGTTTGTCCCATTTTTTCTATAGAAACACTCAAGAATCGAGTCTGACTCCATTCCTTGTCCAACGGTTTTAAAACTATTTACTTGAGCTAACGTATCAGTAGGGAGACCTTTATCTTTGCGCATCGCTATACGAATGCTCTCCACTAATGTGGATTTCCCACTACCTCGTGAACCTATAATTGCATTATAGAAAGGGTTAAGTTCCAGCTCAATTGCTGCGTTTCCAACTTCACGACAAAGGCGAGTTTTTATCCTAAGTTTAGTTAGCCGCATAGCAGGTTCTTGCGGAGGTTCTGAATCCAAAAGAACACAACTATTATGATCTAGTAAAGCAATTTTCAAACCATCAAAATTTAAATCGGACATCTTTAACCAACAAGTACGAGTCCCTGCTCTATCAGGGTGATGCGCATCAGAACCTCTTACTTTTGATAAATCTTTAATCAACCTTTTATGTGTACCATTTGTAACACCAGCCAAATCCCCTCTAATTTCTACAGCATCCGGTTTAGCATTAAAAGCGGCCTCTAATTCCGTTTGATTACTAATTTCAAGCGCTCCTTTACGACCATCTATATGTGCCATAATGCTTATAGCATGAGGGTTGCGATTAATTGTGTTTATTATTTGAGAAACACTACTTTGTAGGACAAGCTGATGATTTTGAGTAACTCTTGGTATACTTTCCCCACCGTTACATTGCCCAATCAATTGCTCAATGTCTGTGGCTGAACTCTCTTGATCGAAGATTGCCAATATATGTACATCACCTGTAGCCGTTAGCTCTACACCTGGAAATATTACTAAAGGTCTAAATTCAGAAAGATCGCCTGTAGAAAAATCCTGCTGCATTAGCTGTAATTCACTTTTTAAAGAATCAACTTTAGCTGCTGTATTGTGATCACTGATAATAACAGCATCAACATTTTGACGCATATAAGCTAATAACCAGTCTCGATCTGATACGGAATTGTCCTGATAATCATCAGAAGCTGTAGTATGGTTGTGGAAGTCAAAATTGAACCATTTGGAACCAACAGACATAAATCATCCCTAAATTATGATGGATTAAATATAATAAAATACTACTTTACTATAACCCGTTAATAATTGGTTATTTTTATGTATATGTAAATTTTGTTCAATAAATTATTTGGCAGATTCGGCTTTGAAGCACATAACTCGATTCCGTCACAAAATAATATATTTAGCACAGCTATAAAAAGCTATGTGGGCATTTAACACCCGTTTGGGTATCCATATTTTAAAGGAGTTCGCTAAATTGTAAATTTAAGGATAAATAACAACGCCAGCTATCGCCTTGAGTCGCTTTACGCGTAAGTCAGATTATTATTAAAACATTACGTTGATATGTGAAAAAATACTTGTTTCGCTACGTGATTTCACACATATACTACTAACCTTAGATTTTAGAGTACTGTTAACAAGTGGTCATGATTAATGGCAGATCTGAACCTGCCAACTTAATCATTAATATTACATCCTATACCTTCTAAGTTTTCCAACATTGCTTGGTCAACGATTACTTAGATGTGCTAAGTTCAGACTTCACCTTATTATATAAATCGACACACCTACTATCATCATACCTTAAATATTTATCAACAATTTCTTTAGCATTTCGCTCACCATTAGGTTCCATAGGTATGAGATTGCGAAATATCTCTATAATCGCTTTTTCATCACCATATACTGGATTATATGTGATTAGCATAGCTTTCCATATTTCAAAGACTTGATCCGTGTAGTTACCACTCAAACAACCGGGGTGATACTTCTATGCCTCCTGCAATCTCATTGCTGCCGTTCGTATTTGGGGTACGAATACTAAATACGAATCAACTGTCATGATAATACTTCTATTGGTCTAACTCGCTATTAGGTACAAACCGAGATAGAATTTATTGTGCCAGTGTTGAGTTTTGATTAGATTTTGTATGGGTAATGGCGGACAACTATCACTAATACATTTTTACACGGAAGAACCACGGCAATACAGGGCGTTTAGTGTTTACGCCCTTAATTTAAGACTATAAATAATTTCGAGTTACTATGATACTTTCGTTGACTCACTTGAACTTTCGTACCATCTAATTGTTTGTTCGGCCATAATTTTTAAGCATTCAGCTAATACCCCATATTCTTGCTCACCGACCTCTGCACCGTCCTTAGTATAATTAGCTTTCGCATGTGCAATCTGATTTCTAGTTGAAGTAACTGCATTAGCAATAATACTCATTTTTTCGTGATTGCTTTTATGATTATCGCCCTTAGGCTTTATCTTCCTTTTAATAGAATCAGGTAAAAAGTCGATAAACTCATTGATATAACAGCATTTTTCGATAGTTAAAGATATTGCTTTACTATCCTTTTCATTTTCTTTGTTTTTTACGAAAAAAAACTGTAATTCTTTTATAAAATTTGCATCTGGGTTGATTGCTAATCCACTCCTCAGCATTTTTTGCGCCTCATCAGTTACTTTTCCTCTAACTACTGT
>Ga0105355_10002732_pt1 | contig 15786 bp, 14 predicted proteins | sample GOMGulsemesocosm_2_FD_83508 | JGI IMG/M metagenome (GOLD analysis project Ga0105355, IMG submission 83508) | Methane-oxidizing microbial communities from mesocosms in the Gulf of Mexico - GOM9C Gulf of Mexico | ecosystem: Environmental > Aquatic > Marine > Cold seeps | place: Gulf of Mexico... | reverse complement strand
CACTACCGCTTGCAATACGACATTGCTTACGGTCGCACTGCTGTTATTGGCGACGGTCGCTGTAAATTCTAAAACTCTACCATCCTCTATCGGATTGGCACTGGCTGTCAACACAAGTGAAACTGGGGTATCTGCGAGCGCAGGCTTAGAATAAAGAAAACATACCGATATAATAACTAGGAAAAAAATCAAACAATCAACTTGAAAAGAAACCTTTGTTTTCATGGTAACAGACCATCTCAGTAAAAAACCATAAGGCTTTATTTGACAGTTACGCAGTCATGGTCGGCAATCCGGCTTTCCTTGAACAAGGATCCTTGACTTTCCGTCCCTATCTTTCGATAGGTTTGGTTTTATTATTTGTTAAGATAATTTATAACATAATAAATTACTAATAAAAACGTAGTATTTTTATCAGGAAATTAATACCGTAATTGCCAGAAAAACTCTGCTCTGTTAATTTTATATGCTTCTCCGCTAACTAGCCTTCAGTATAACTACAATAAGGATAACGATTACAGCCTAAAAAAGTCTTCCCTGCCTTTTTTCCTTTTCTAATAGTTCGCATGATCATCATACCGGTTTCACATTCTGGACAGGGTTGATCTGTCTGTTTTACGTTCTCTCTTGATTTCCCTGGCTTGCCTTTATCATCAGGAAGTGTGGCGTTGCATTCAGGATAGTTCCTACACCCCCAAAAGAAACCGTTTTTACTTTTACGTCTGACTAAAGCATGCTCACATTGAGGGCAATCAAATCTTTCTGAGGTGGTTTCTAATGTTTTAAATGCATTAGGTACACTTTGTTTTACCTGTTCAGTTAATCGCCTGACCATGCTCGCTTGGTCTTGCACAAACTGTATGGCATTGCCTTTTCCCTGAGCAATATCTTCCAGTGCCTGTTCCCAAACTGCTGTGGTGGCAGGATCTTTGATAGGTTCTGGCAGTGCATCGATTAACGTTCTGGCTTGCACGGTACTGACTAGGTTATTCTTGCCCTGTTTACTGATAAATTTGCGTTTTAACAGAACTTCAATAATTGATGCTCTCGTGGCTTCTGTCCCAATGCCTGAGGTTTCTTTTAGCCATTTTTTTAATACCGGGTTTTTAACTAATTTACCTATATTTTTCATTGCCTGAATCAGAGTGCCTTCAGTATAGCGTGCAGGAGGTTGCGTCTGTTTATCTTCTATTCTTGTATCGATTACTTTTAAGATATCCCCTTTTGTAATGTGCGGTAGTTGTTTTGTTTTTTCATTACCGCTATCAGCATCCTGCAAAGCTATCTTCCAGCCCAAATCAAGCTGTTGTTTTGCCGTGGTTTGAAAAATATCTTCTGCTACTGTTATTTCAATATGGGTTTGATCGAATAGATACGCTGGATAAAACTGTGCCAGATAGCGTCTGCAGATCATGTCATAGAGCTTTGCTTCTGTATCTGTCAGTTTTGTGGTGAGTTTGCTGCCGGTTGGGATAATGGCATGGTGAGCAGTGATTTTTTTATCATTCCAGACTTTAGATTGAAGTGTTGCATCAGCCTGTTTTGCTATTGTCTGGTATTTCTCAATTGTTTGTAAGCTTTCGAGTATTTCTGGTGCAGCTTCATGTTGCGATTGTGGCAGGTATTGGCAATCAGTTCTTGGGTAACTGGTTAATTTATGTGTTTCATACAGTGCTTGAGCAACATCTAATACTGCTTGTACGCCCATGCCAAAACGTTTGGAGGCTTCTTGTTGCAGTGTCGATAAGGCAAATAATAGTGGTGGATCTTCTTTAAATCGTTTTGTCGTTACGGTGGTTACTTTAGCGTCTTTACCCTGACATCTTTTTGCCACAACTTGCGCCGACGATTGACTGAGGCAGCGGCTCTTTGAATCTAGGTCTATGCTGGTATTACTTGAAGTAGTTTGTTCTGATGGATTACTCGGTAGGTCTGTTATTGCATTAGGTACTTTCCATTGAGCCGTAAAGACATCACTGCCCTGCCCGCTGGGTTTAAAATCAGCCACAACATCAAAATACGCTACGGGCTTGAAGTTTTCTATACTTTGGTCACGATCTACCACCAGTTTTAAGGTCGGTGTTTGCACACGGCCAACCGACATCACGCCTTCATACCCTGATTGTCTGGCTGATAAGGTATAGAGACGCGATAATGTCATCCCTACTAGCCAATCTGCTTTTGACCTTGCTGAAGCTGCCTGATACAAGTTTTCTGTTTGTTCTCCTGACAACAGATTATCTAATGCCTGCTGAATACTTTTCTCATCCAGTGCGGATAGCCAGAGTCGTTTTACGGGGCCTTTCCACCCCCCTTTTTCCATCACTTCACGCGCTATAGCTTCACCTTCTCTATCTGCATCAGTTGATATCACTATTTCATCAGCCTGTTTAAACAAACAGACAATAATTTGATATTGCTTCTTGGCCTCTTTTCTGACTTTTAATCGCCATTGGTTTGGAATGATGGGTAAGGTGTCCAGTCGCCATTGCTTGAGCTGTGGATCATAATCATCCGGTGCGGCCATCTCCAGTAAATGACCAAAGCACCAGGTTACGATTGTTTGATTACCTTCAAAATAACCATTATTTCGTTTATTAACCCCTAACACACGTGCTATATCTTTTGCCTGACTGGGTTTTTCACATAAATAGAGTCGTTTCATTTAGCTATGTCACCGTTAAGTGTAGAAAATATATGACACATGAGTAGTAGTGTTTTCGGCTAGTACGACGACAGATAAAATACTAAGTTTTATCAAAAGCTTGTCATTTAGACCAGCGGGAGAAATCTTATCTCTATTGAGTGTATAAAGATTTCTCCCGCTGGTCGAAATGACAAAAGTATTTTTATAACTCCACATTTAACGGGGACATAGTGTTTCATTTTATTACTCTTAGAACTTACCTTATTGGCCCTGAATCTGTTGCTCGATAATGGTTTCTATCTCAGCTTTAACGCCGGTAGGATTGGCTATATTGATAAATCGAATATCCACATCATCGGTTCCTGAAGAGGCAAATTCCAGAATACCGATATTGAGTAAGCGGTCTAATAGGCCTTGTCTTAATCCTATCGTGCGTATTTCTGCAAAACGTATGTGGGTAACATTTCGTGTCACAATACCTTTGTTAAAAGTCAGCCCATGGGAATCAATCAGCAATGTGGTCCCGTAATAATTAATCAATACTGTTAGCAATATCCAGATGATCCCTACACTACCAATCATCTGTGTGCTATTAACTAACACCTCCCCATTAACCCAAGCAGACAAGCCTTTAATGTCTAGAATAGATAAAACCATACCCCATAATTCAACTGTAAATAGCACCAAAACCAAAGCAATGACTAGCAATGGAAAGTACAATAAATAAGTTCTTAGTGCTGGATGAAAAGTCTTTTTGATATCATCCATTGAAGGGGTTTGTTGTTAATTACCCTTGGGTAGTTCTAACTTTTTTGGAATCCTTTTAATCACAAACCCTGCTGACTCATTGCCAATTTCTAATAAATCGATTCGATACTGATGCAAAGATTCATTGATTAGTAAATTACGCATCTTTACTGCCGTATCAAAATTCTCAAATGGCTGTTGATCCAAATTATAGATAGTCACTGTTTCATCACGCATTTATCACACTCATCTAAGCCATAACAGTCCTGTTTTATTTTTTACTCTTATTTGTTTGCTGTGCTTTTTTCCTGATTTTTTTCTCGGTATTTAATACTGTCAATACACACCGAATCTATAAAAAAATAATCGGCTGATAATCGTTGTTCAGATCTCACTTCACCCCCTTCGTCAGTCCAGCTTTCTTGTCGCAAGCTCCCTGTTAAAAAAACTCTGCTGCCTTTTTTTAAAACCCTTAATGCTTCTTCTGCACGATAGCCCCAAATATCAACGGAGTACCAAAAACCGCCTTTATCTTTAAACTCTTCGCCTACGGGCCGGTCAAAATAGACTCGCATATTAACGACTTTTCTTTGCTCTTCACCCACTAGCACAATACTTAAAACAGGCGCTGTACCTAAATTACCTATACCTTGAAATTGATTAATCATCTTTGTTTCCTAAGCAGTTATATCTTATAGATTACGTTAACAACTCCCATCAAAAATCCAAGTTAAAACCCTAAATAAAATTTAATCGATTTCCTCTGAATTTCTTTATATTTTTTATCATAGCTATATACAAACCATAGGTTGACAATTGAAATCATCCGTTTAATTCCCCTCTTTAGCAAAGAGGGGTTAGGGGAGATTTGAACTTTAAAATAGGATGCTTTAATTCAATACCTTATCCTTTTTATAAAATCCCCCTCAATCCCCCTTTTTCAAAGGGGGAGGCTAAAACCAGGAATTTTCATTTTTTCTAAATTAACCGGAGGTAAGTTCATAGTCATAATGTTTTATTTTATGAAACAACAGTAATCATCAAAAATTTAATTATTACACTACAATTAAAAGCCAAGGTTTAACTAAAATTTACATATTTAAAATGATACTTTCACAACAACTTCCCTTTAAAAAAGAATCTCAAATTAAAATCTCACTCCTCCACACATTAACCCTTTTAATTATCGTTTCCCTCCCTGCTCCTGCAATAGCATTTTCGAAATTATTCAGCCCCTTACCTTCCTTATCAGCTAATGATCTTGCCGTAATTGTTAATGACTCAGACCCATTAAGCATTAAAATAGCTCACTATTATCAACAACAAAGAAAAATCCCTGAGACAAATATCATCCATATAAATTTTAATCCTGAATATAAAATCTTACCTGTCGATATTTTCAAAAAAATAAAGCTATCCGTTGATAAACAAACGCCATCACACGTTCAGGCATACGCACTAACATGGATGCAAACATACCGCGTGGGCTGTATGTCGATCACCACCGCTTTTGCAGCAGGTTACAATAAAGAATTTTGTAGTACAGGATGTAAAAAAACACGTCCCTCCCCTTATTTTAATAGTGAAAGAAGCAATCCTTATGATGAATATAAATGGCGCCCCACAATGGCATTGGCAGGTAAAAACTTTAATGATGTAAAACATCTAATTGATAGAGGTGTTTTATCTGATTATAGCCAACCACAAGGTAGTGCTTATTTATTAGAAACATCAGATAAAAACCGCAGCACCAGAGCTGTTTTTTTTCCTCAAATTAACAAACAATTTAACAAGCTTTGGACTATAAACACACTCAAACAAGACTTTATTGAGAATAAATCAGATGTTATGTTTTACTTTACAGGCAAGACCCATGTAAAAAATATAAAATCCAATCATTTTCTTCCTGGTGCAGTAGCTGATCATTTAACCTCAGCGGGCGGGATATTATCGGGTAGCAAACAAATGAGTATAATGGAATGGTTAAAAGCAGGGGCAACAGGAAGCTATGGTGCCGTTATAGAACCTTGTAACTTTGTACAAAAATTTCCCCACCCCGGTATTATGATGCATTACTATCTTAGAGGAAATACTCTAATTGAAGCTTATTGGAAAAGTGTCGCCTGGCCTGGACAAGGTATTTTTATAGGGGAACCTTTAGCAAAACCTTTTGCTTTCTTTTAACCTTAAAAAAACACTTCTATTGCATCCACCCGTAAGCTGATACCTACTTAAAAATCAAAACCTTACTTAACAATAATTCTCAATACACAATAATTATTTACTCTGTTATACTTAAGTTTAATTAAGGATAAATTAATACATTCATAGCCATGAAAGCAGAAAGACGCAACCACCTCAGGGTAAAGCCCAAGAATGTACAGGCAGATATTCATTCTATAGACCCATTAGCACATGAAACATCTATTAGTGGTGAAATATTAGATATTAGTCGAACTGGTATTAGAATTAAGCTCAGCAACCCTCTGGGGAAAAATATTGATGATAACTTAAAAATAACCATGGTTTCACCTGAATCAGGCACTCCTTTTACTGTTCACGGTACTCTTAAACATTTACATTCTGATACTGAATACGGCGTTCATTACACCCATCATATAGATGGCTCAATTGACGATGTTCTTTTTGAATGTGAAAAGTTAAACGATTCTATGCTTTTGATTAAGCACTTATAGTTTATACACATTAAGGTAAAATGTAGTTTTAACAACAGATTCAATCTACTACACGTCACTGGTTTATAAAAACATGGATTATTACTTAATTCGGTAAGGGACTATTAACTAAGCGCGCCAAAACCCAAACAGAGCCAAAGTTATAAACCACTTAAAGACTCAACGCCAAATTGAACTTAAATCGACATTAAGATCACATTTTCCAAAAGCAAAGACCATTGCAGCATCACTACAATCATTTAATCTCTTAAATCCTTCTGACTGATTTTTATATATTTTTATCAAGCGCTTATCAGGGTAGATAAGAAGATAATACAAAACGCCTTCTCGTTGATAAAGATCAAACTTCATCACTTCATCTCGTTTAGTACTGCTAGGAGAAACAACTTCAATTATAAGCTCTGGCGTAACAACTACATTTTCAGCAATATCCTGACAAACGATCATCACATCAGGCCTAACAACAGTATCATTTGAAACATGCCAATCAGTTTCCATTAAAACACAGCAATGATTACAACAATTTGGCTTATTTTTAATACTAGCTTTAATCGTTGAAGCAACATTTAAACTTACCACCTGGTGAGATACAGAAGGAGAGGGAGCCATAGCATATGGCATCCCATCCATTAATTCCCACTTTCCTTCCCATTGCATATAATCATCAACAGTATAAAATTCTTGGTAAGCCAAAGCCATATATTCCTCCTAAAGTTGATTCAATATAATACTACCGTTACTCCATTGACTTAATTTTCTCAGGACCTATCTCATTAGCAATCTAACTTGCTCCTTCAAACATTTTTAAGTCGATTAACAAGCAACAGCAGCAGTCTTGCATAAAATGATAAGCAAAGCCTTTTACACCATCTAAAAAACCAATCTTTAAAAAGGTAGAAATATATAAAACTCATCAATGGACCAATACAGTACGGTAGCTTACAATTTCAATACCCTTTTCTTAATAAACTTAGCAGGGTTCCCCCCAACTACAGTCCAACTATCTACATTTTTACAAACTACAGAACCAGCACCAACTACAGCTCCCGCACTAACTGTTATACCCGGCCCTATAAAAGCTTCAGCACAAACCCAAACATTATCTTCTAATATAATTGGCGGTTTTAATAATGGAATTAATGGGTCAGTATAATCATGTGTCCCAGCACACAAATGCGAACGATGAGAAACATTAACATTATCTCCAATAGTTACATGCCCTAAATTATATATCAGAGCATTTTCTCCTATCGCAGAGAAATCCCCCATTGTCAGGTTCCATGGCATATAAATAACAGCAGATGAGTAGATACGAGAAGCCCGACCAATTTTGGCACCAAATAACCTTAAAATAAAGGCTCTCCACGAAAAAAAAATCCGAGGAGATAATTTAAATAAATATTTACCTAGCCCCCAAAGCACACGTAAAAACTGTTCTTTCCGAGTATATTTTCTTGCTTTTCTGTTCTTTTCAATATCTAAACTCATAGCTAATAAAATTAAAAATAGTTTAAAGGGAATATACTTAACAACAATTACTTTTCCTTACTCAGGTACCAATTGATAATGGATTCTGCTCGTTTATCATAACTATAAGCTGGCACACAGCGTTGAAATGCATTCTCGACACATTCCAGCCTATGCTGCTCATTCGTCAAATAATGCTCAATCTGTTCAGATAGTGATTCAATATCTGAAAAAACACCAATTTCTTTTTCCGGCTCAAAAAGAGATCTTACTTCTTTATTATCTATATGTAACATAAACCCTTTACAAGCAGGGATTTCAAAAGTTCGAGTAGAAACTAAATCTTGCCAATCTGACTTATCAGCAGCCCCCATATGAATCGCCAAATTAATTTTTGCTGATTGAATAACACTTGCGTAAGCTGATCCATAAACACCTTGACCGACAATGGTATCCTTTAATACAGACGTTTTAGCTTTTTGCATCCAGCCTTCCCCATAAATTTTAAAACTTAAGGTTGGAAATTGTTTTTTTATTGCAGCAAACCACTGTTCCTTTTGTTTATCATAAGTGCCTATATATAATAAATCACAATTATCTCTAGAAATTAGGGCTAGACTAGAGGAATCATCAGGTTTATGTACTTCAGCAACATAACCATGAGGCAAAAAGGATACATTATCTTCCCCTAACAGAGACTCTAAGTAGTCAATTTGAAAAGACTTAGTAGTAAAAAAATGGGAATAATAGTTAAAAGTTTTCTCATCAACCCCTTTATGAGAAAACCATGCATCAGGGTAATAGTTAGCTGTAAGAACACCTATACTATCAATAATTTCAAGCGTTTCAACTTGAATATATGAACCCTTAACAGTCAGGAACAAATCAGGTGGCTGCATTTGTACTGTATTCACAATCTTTTGATTATATTCAGCCACAGCAAAAGGCCAAATCAAACGTTTGACGACCTTCAGAAACTTAGTTTTATAATCTGGCATGAACCGAAGAGGATTAACCTCATTGACATCCCAGCCCCTATCTCTAAATCCTTTAGCAATACCATATGCAGTAGACCCAAACCACATATCACAGGCAATCAATACTGTTCTTTTTCTCATACCCTTAATATTTCCATTACTTTATATTTATATACGCTTAACTGGCCGGGCAAATATTTCATGAAGAATTAATACTATTATTAGCGCCCGAATCCATTGAGTATACTGGATAGCAACACCCGCCTCAAAACGAAAACACAAGAGGTAGATCGTGGTAATTAACACCAAAAGTCGTGTCACCGACTTATGTTCAGCAATATTCCCTTTTACTCCAATCAAACCAAAACTAGTGCCAACAGCCAACATTCCAATGATAATCCCTCCCCATCCATAGTTCCAGTAAAATTCAGCCAAAAAGGATGATGAAATATATGTATTTCTGTCTTCTGATATCCTGAACTGCCGATTAAATAATTGCCCTATAGATGAGTCATCCTTATTTGGCAAAATCACTCGTGGTATTAACGCATACAACAGTAAAGATAAAGTATATCCCTCTTGGTATGGTACGCCATGTCCTGTTCTTGATATAACTAGAGTCACCAATGGTTTTAAGTGCATCCTGCCAGTAAACGAAATAATACCACTTTGTAGTGCGCCTTCTTCCTTTGTTGTTTTTTTTGACCTTCTTAAAGTTTTATCAATATTAGAAGTCATACTTGCCATTGCTTGCTCCCTTGTTACGCCACTGCTAGAAAAAACAGCTGTGCGATAAGCATAAAATAATGGAAAGAGTAATGATACTCCTACAAAGAATACAAGAAGCCATCTAACAGGTACTTTTCCATCATAAAACCATTTCGCAGCAAAGAATATAATCAAATTCTGTAAAGCTATCTCTTTAGAATCTAATACAAATGCTAATGGAATCTTTAGAATACATATTCCAAAAAATATTAATAACAATGTTTGACTCTTTTCTTTGAGATAAGCATAAACCAACAAAACAGCCCCAAAGGGTTCAAGCATTTTCCCTATAATTAAGATCATCCCCTTTATAGGTCCCATATCGACTTTAGTATGAGAGTAATGATCCGCAAACCCTAATTGTAATGTCCATAACGCATACCAACCAATAATCGTACAAATAAAGCCTAAAACTACAAGATGTTTAGTTTTCCAGTCTTTTTCAACTTTTAATTTAGTCTGCGAAAAAAGCCTTACAGCCAAAACATACCCAATAATTAAACATATCCAGCCTAATAAAATAGCCATTTCTGTATCAGTTAAACCCATCCCTCTACTAGATTTACTAGCTGGCAAATCAAAAAAATAACCTAAAGCATCTGTCATTCCAAAATAAATAAAATAAACAGGTGAAAAAATCACTAGAATGCAATAAGGACCATTAAGTTTTTTCGCTAATAAAAAAGGAATTGAACAGAGAAAAGTCAGTATGATTAAATAAATCAAAGGGTCATGTGCTTTGCTTTTACTCATCATAGAGAAAATAACAAATACGAAAAACAACACTACATTTATAGTTACAACTATTGATAATTTACTTTTCATTATTTTAACTACATCTCATGGAGAATTACCATAGAAAATTTATTAAGGGTTATCAAACAAATTATCATTACAATTTTTCTCATTCATACTATCTGATGCACCTAAATACTGATTAGACCTAACTAAGTTCAATTCTTTTTCCCCATTAATCCACTCTATAAAAGAGGTACTCCCGATACAAAAATAGTTTCTTAATACAGTTAAACCAGTAAGTTTACTACTGGATAAATAAAAAGGTGTTTGAATAGAGCCAAAATTATTATCAAATACTTTAATATTATTAGGTGACATGCCTAACATTCGCATAGCATGCTTGCCACCAGTCCCATTATTACTCTTAATTATTACATTAGCAGCATTCATTGCCGTAAAGCCGATTTGCGCATACTCACTGTCTTTAGGCAATTCAATCCAGTTTTGTTCTATCACCAAAGGTGGTCCAATAGTAGCCTTACCTCGGACATTAATACCATACATATTATCGCCTTTTATAATATTACTTTTGATCGTCGATGTTCCATAATCATCATTTATATCAGCCATAATTCCTGCTGGCCAGCGGTCACCCTGCATACCAATATTCTTTATCACATTATTTTCAATAATTGAATCACCAGAACCATAACAAATGCCACACGTACCATGAAGGTTTTTAATTAAATTACTCGCAACCCTGACTTTACGGTTGCCATATTTAATATCTATACCATCGCCATTAAAAGCAGATGTCGGCCCCTCTCCTCTCCAACCAAAACTGTCTTGCTGTTCACTGCCTAACTGGTTATTAGTGATAGTCAGGCTTACTTTTGCAGCATGCTTACCTATATAAATTCCTTCAGCACCATTTTCACGAATAATATTATTATCTATCAGTATATTGTCATATTGCATTCCACCTGATAAACAAACGGCGGAAAAAGCATTACCAATAAATAAATTATTTTTTATAACTATATCACCTTGAACCATTTCATCACCTTGCCACCATGGCCCTATGCCATAGCGATTAGCCAACGATATTTCTAAGTCACTTATTACCAATCTTTCAAACTCTGCATGCTCGATCTGAATAATATTTTCTTGTTGTCCTATATAAAAATTTTTACCTTGAATCGTGTTGTTAATTGGTTTTATATAGAGTCGTTGCTCTATCTTATTATAGGTAAATGTGCCTGGCACCAAAGCATTAGGGTTTATTTCTTTCTTTTCTCTCTTATAAAAAAGAAAACCTTCTTCCATAACCAATTGTACCTCCCAGTTTGTCCAATCTTTTTGATTCACTGGGCGAGGAACATACATCGCATACACACCTGCTATTGATGGTACGGAATGCCAATCATTTCTTTGTATACTTCCTAATAATTTAGGCTTATCACCTTCACCATAAGCACCTAAAGTTAAATCAACCGAGGATACTTTAATTAACACATCGCTCCAGACTCGACCTCGACGAAACAAAATACTATCACCAGCTTGGAATTCGTGAGCATTAATACGTTGGATTGATTGCCATGAACTGGAAACTTCTTTGCCTGAGCTTTTATCATCACCCAACTCTGAGTCAATAAAGTAAATTGTCGCATTGCTGACACTTACTGAAAATAACAACATCAATATCGAAACTTTCCTAATCATTAGCTACACCTCTATTTCTTTAGGAATACTTTTTTTATTTAATAACCAATTATATACTGCTTCCATTTTTTCCGTAATACAGGTCCAAGAAAAGTCATTTTCCATCCATACTCTGCCATTGCGGCCCATTACCTCTAACTCTTGAGCAGATAAAGCCAAAGCTTGCCCCATTGTTTCTTCTAATGCTTGTTCAGTTACCTCTATACACCAACCACATTTCTTGTCTACCAATTCAAACCATGGAGTATGCACAGTGGTGATTACAGGTGTTGCATGTGCCAACGCCTCTGCAATAGCTATACCGAAATTTTCGCTAAAACTGGGTAGAACAAATAGACGAGCTGAAGATAATAACTGTAATTTTTTATCACCCAGCACTTCACCTAAAAATTCAATACGCTCAACATTCTTTGTTTTAGCCAATGCTAGCATTTCATCTGCATACGCACCTTCCATTTTGCCTGCTATCTGTAGCTTCCAGCCTGGGTATTTTGAAGATAATTTTGCCCATACAGCAATCAATAAATGCAATCCTTTTTTAGTATGAATACGACTGAGGAAAACAATATTGTTTTGTTTTTTTACAGGAAAGGCTGTTAAATCAGGTAACTCCACCCCATTTGGTATTAATGCAATTGGCTGTTTAAAACCTAGTCGCCTAATATCGTCTACCTCTTCCTGACTGGTAGCATGAAAACAGTCAACATTCCTTAATGCGGGTTTTTGCAACAAATACCAAAAGGGTCTTTTTTTATAGGCTTTATAATTCCAACTCCATTGGCTAAGCATCCCTCGGGGACTCCAAACCAGTTTTGTTTTTACTGATTTAGGCATAAATAAAGGCGTTAAATTTATCATCCGCCAAACGCCATGCCCATGAATAATATTGGTTTTTTCTGTCATTTCTGACCGTATATATCGCCATGCCTCCATTGGAAACAGTCTTGTTCTACTATCGAATACCCTCAGCATTCCTTTAAATGGCCATCTATCTGGCTTTTTTCCTATAGCAAAAATCTGTATCTCATGTCCACAAAGACTTAAATAATGTGTAATTGAACCAACCGAATAAGTTGGGCCAGCAGATAAATTACTTATTCCTTCTACAATTTGTATTATTTTCATTATTAATCAAGTTTAAAATTGTTTTTCTATATCCCTCATAGCTTTCATTGCCATTAAAATCGAAAGCACTAGTTGCAAACCAAAATAAACAGGTACAGCCATAGCTGCTCCTATAATTCCCCAATAAATCACACCAAAATATGCTCCCACTAACCCAACAATTGCCCCTATGGTTTGAACAATCAGTATTAGTCCTGTTCGACCATAGCCATAACAGACTTTCTCAAACACATGCGACAAAATAAGCAAGACTGCTCCTCCTGCAATCCAGGGCATTAACTCGACCCCACTCTGGTATGTTTTTGCTAAAAACAAACTAATCCAAAACGCTTTAAAATAAACAATAATTGCCCAGCCTATAACTGCCGATAAGGTCACTAACAATAACCATTTGATTAATAACTTATGTGCTTTTTGATGCTCATTTTCTGCTATGGCTTGGTAATAAAGAGGTCTAACAGTTAATTCCACCATTCCAGCCAGCATCATAAAGGGTCTGTTAAGTAAACCATATACTGCAGCATAGATACCCACCTGCTGCATATCTAACATGCCTGCAATAATATAACGGTCACCTACACCAGAAACCCATCCTACAGTGGCTAATGGTAGTAAAGGTAAGGAGTATCGAATAATTTCTTTTTTTAAGGTTCTGTCTTTTTCTAGTTTTTGTTGATTGCTTTGCCCTTCTGGCTTTACCAAAAGATAAAAGAATAACAGCACTAAACTTGATACGCTGATATATCCTAATAATACGGAATGTACATCTGCACCATATTGATTAATCATCACTATCGCTAATAAAGGCCTTCCCCAAGATTCTGTCAAAGAGATAAAAGCATACGTTTTTTGTCGTCTAGAAGCATTAAGAAGCACCGTTTCAAAAGTCCGCAGTCCATCAAGCATAAACAGGATAATAAGCAATATATAGTTTTCAGCTTTAACAAGTTGAAAGTGCTCTAATGCAGGCCAGAAACAAGCTAATAAGATCAGTAAAAATATTAAGCGTTTCAGCAATAAGTTAAAAACAATTTGACGGAGCTGAGCTTGCTTATTTTCTGACTTATATTTTGGATAAAACTTTAGCGCCGCTTGCATAATAGGAGTAAACAAAGTACCTAATGCCAAATTTACTGTCGCTAATAATAAGGTAATAGAACCAAAAATTTCTGGTGGTGCAAATTCAGTCAACAATCTGATACCAACCAATGTTCCAATGGCCGACACTATTTGTCCAAAGGCAACCCAGATTCCATCACTTATTAGTTGTCTTTTCTGCATAATATCTGACTAAGAATCAGGATAAAAGCTGTGAAAGCAATTCATGAACGCGCAGATTAAAACTAAGCTTTGAGAAATAATCCAATCCTTCGGGAATTTTTTTTGGTTCTGCTAATGTTTTTAATATACCTTCTTTCACTTCATTAGCATTGATAGGGTTTATTAATAGCCCTAACATGCCTTGTCTTAACGCTTCACTACTACCATCAAGTTTACTTGCCATTACAGGTATGCCACTTGCCATGGCTTCTAACAAAACAATACCAAATCCTTCTCCTTGGCTAGGCATAACAAATGCATCTGCTAGGCGATAAAAATCTGCTTTTTCATGCTCGGGAATCATGCCTGCAAATGTAACATGCAGGTCAACTTTTAATACTTTGGCTTTATCTTGCAACCTTTGCTTGTCAGGGCCATCACCAACAATAACATAATGTATATTTTGGTTTTCTGCTAATAATGCCGGTAAGGCTTCCAGTACTTCATCAAAACCTTTTTTTCTTTCGAAGGATTCTAACCGCCCTAATGTAAGCAATATTTTTTTATCGTGCAGATTTAGTCTATCCAATAAATATTCTGGTTTTTCCCCAGGGCTAAACTCGGTTAAATTTACGCAATTAGGCAAAATATATTCTTTACCTTCTGGTAGTCCTGACCATTTTCTAAACCGGTCTATTGTTAAAGAACTGACACAGATTAATTTATCAACTTTTTTTGCTAGTTTATTTGATAAATAACTGTTGGTGGGTTGCCATGCATCTATGCCGTGAATAATTAATACTATTGGTACTTTTAAATATTTACCGACTAGCCAGGCAATGGGTAATAAGTTGATATGTCCGCAAATTATCAAGTCAAAGTCTTTATCTTTCTTTATAAAAGAAAACAGGTTTTTAATAAAGTTAATTTTTCCGTGAATACCCTGTTGAATGTAGTTTAATTTTTTTGGTAATTCTTCTGTAATTTGTTCTTTAATAAGCCGAGGAAACACCACAGTTTCTTTGTTACCAGAATATGAAGCTACAGCGGTGATAAAATCACGGTTAAATCGAGATATCCCACCAAAACTTCCATATGCATCAGTCACTAACATCAATGTTCTATGAGTTCCATTAGCCATAAACTTTTACCTTATTCGCGTTATTATTTGTATTCAAAAAAACAAAGTTAATCCAATACTTTGTGAAATTGACTAATCGACTTTGACTTTGCATATTTTTCTTCAAAGATCATTCTAACTTTTACAGCATTTCTCAACATACCCACTTTTCCTACTTGCGAATTAATAGCTAAAACCAATTGCTCAGAAACACCTTGCTCTACTATCGCCCCACAATGCTCTCTCTGTATTATCTTTGCTAACTCACCAGCTTTATCCCCAATAAATAGTACTGACCTTCCAGCTGCTAGTACGCCATAGAATTTGCTAGGTACAATCAAACCTTCTAATTCAGGCTTTAAACTGATTAAATGCACATCTGAAACTGATAGGCTTTGATCTAATTTTTCTCTAGCTTGATAAGGTTTAAAGATAATATTATTTAAATCTTTTTCTTTGCAGTGTTTTTGTATCTCTGGCAGCTGCGCGCCGCCGCCAATAAATAGAAATTTAATTCCT
>Ga0105355_10002731_pt1 | contig 15791 bp, 14 predicted proteins | sample GOMGulsemesocosm_2_FD_83508 | JGI IMG/M metagenome (GOLD analysis project Ga0105355, IMG submission 83508) | Methane-oxidizing microbial communities from mesocosms in the Gulf of Mexico - GOM9C Gulf of Mexico | ecosystem: Environmental > Aquatic > Marine > Cold seeps | place: Gulf of Mexico... | reverse complement strand
CTTGTTGCGCCAGAGCTGGGGAAACATCTCTAACAGCTCAACGACACCACTTACTTTGGCCCCAGGTATAACATCAGCTTCAGCCACTAGCATCAATATATGTATCTTGGTGATCACGGCCGAATCCAGCTGCAAAAGTTTCGCTTTTAATTCTGCCAGCCTGAGTGTTGATCGTAGAATTTTTCATTTAGGTTTGACCTGAAGGCCAATGTCACCGCCCTATCCGTCTTAATTTTGCTGAAAAATTGTACAGCCACTTTACTAAGTTGTCGCGATTGGTAAATGCCTAGCCAAAGAGAATACAGACGCTTGAAACCGTTGAATCTAATCCAGAACCGCGGCGTTAATTGCTTCCGGTTGGTGTTGAACAGAAATTAATTGGCTGGCTTAGCTGTATGTAGTCTGTCTGTCGATAGGCTCCATGAGAAATACTATTAGGAAATACTCTTAGGGTTAGTCAGGCAAAGCTTCACTATCTTTAGATGAATTAAATTTTACCTTAAAGAAGAACTGTCATGTCAAAGCAACAGAGAAACACAAAAATGCGTCTGGGACACAGGTTACTGCTAACTTTTTTACTGGCGGGCACTATTCCAGCCCTATTAATCATGGCCGTGTCGTTGTATCTGGCTTCAGATTTTCTGTCTAAACAAGCCTTCAGCCAGCTTCAGTCTGTCAGAGATATTAAAAAAGCGGGTGTGGAGCGCTACCTGGATACAGTACAGAACCAAGTCATTGCCCTGTCCGAAAATCATATGGTGGTCGATGCTATGGGCGACTTTAGCCAAGCATTTAAGAACCAGCCTTTGAGTGACAATGTGCAACCGCTTAGCAATAGTGTAAAGCAATACTACAGTATCGATTTTGCCGGTGAATACGCCAGCCAAAACTCGGGCCAAAAAGCCCCCATCAGCAGAATATTCGACACGTTAAACGAGCGCACTATCAACTTTCAATTCAATTATATTAGTAACAATCCGCACCCGTTAGGGAATAAAGATCAATTGCAAAGTTTCGCCGACAATAGTGACTACAGCAGTATTCACCAGTCAGTTCACCCGGTATTACAGGCCTATTTACAGCGCTTTAGTTACTACGATATCTTCCTCGTGGATATCGATTCAGGTGATATCGTCTATTCAGTTTTCAAGGAGTTGGATTATGCCACTTCACTACTGAGCGGCCCCTATGCAGACACCAATTTTGCTCGTGCCTTTAAAGAGGCCAGCCTGGAAAACGATAAGAATGCAGTTGTATTTGCCGATCTAACTCGCTATACCCCCTCTTATGAAGCCCCCGCAGGCTTTGTCGCTTCGCCTATCTTTAAGGGCTCAAAGAAAATAGGCGTATTGATATTTCAGTTCCCGCTGCAACAGCTAAACAGCATTATGGCGGAGCGTTCCGGCCTTGGCGAAACCGGTGAAACCTACTTGATCGGTGAAGATAAATTGATGCGTTCAGATTCATATCTAGACCCTGAACATCACTCGGTAAAAGCGTCATTCGCTGACCCTGTCAGTGGCGCGGTAAATACCGAAGCCAGTCGAAAAGCACTGGCCGGCGAGACCGGCAGTGAAGTTATCATCGATTACATGGGCAATCCGGTCTTGTCTGCTTATGCTCCGATCAAGGTCGGCAACTCGAAATGGGCACTGCTTTCAGAAATTGATGAAGCAGAGGCCTTTGCACCTAAATATTTATTGACCCAATACATGTATTTGCTGATGCTGGCGACTGTGGTTTTGGTGACTTTAATTGCGCTGTTGGTAAAGCGCTCAATCATGTTACCCCTTGGCGGCGAGCCTGAAGAAATGCAACAAATTGCCGAGCGTATTGCCGATGGTGATCTTAAATTTACCTTTGTCGAAAGGAAAAATGCAACCGGTGTCTATGCTGCACTTCACACTATGACAACCAAGCTGCAATCTATGGTACGAAAAATAAACAATACCAGTCAGAGCTTAGCGGCTGCAGCCGAAGAGACTCAGACCATCAGCGATCAGAATAGCCAGAGAATTTTTCGCCAACAAATAGAGACAACCTCTCTGGCCTCGGCTATCACGCAAATGTCTGCATCCATTGGTGAAGTGGCCGGCAATGCGGAAAGTGCATCCCAAGTGGCACAGACAGCTTGCAGTGATACCACCCAAGTTAAACATGTGGTAGATGAAACTGTTGCGTCAATTACCACACTGGCCACCCGTGTCTCTAGCATCTCAGTGGCCATGGACAGCGTTCGCACTAATAGCCAAAGAATTGGCTCGGTCATTGAAGTCATACAAGGCATTGCAGAGCAGATAAATTTACTGGCACTCAACGCTACCATTGAAGCCGCACGGGCGGGAGAACAAGGACGGGGATTTGCCGTAGTTGCCGATGAGGTTAGGACATTGGCCTATAAAACCCAAGATTCCACCGTTAAAGTTGAAGCGGTGATCAGCGAGTTGCAAGGCACCGTATCCGAAGCTGTCAGCGAGATGAGTAATGGTGAGGTCATGGTGCAACAAGCCGTTTCTGCAGCGACCGATGCAGGCACAGAGTTACAAAAGATATTTAACGAAATAAACGCTATTACCGACATGAACTTACAGATAGCGAGCGCCACTGTCGAGCAGCACAGCGTTACTGAAGAAGTTAATAGCAGTGTGGTAAATATCAATCAGGAGACTGATCAATCGGTTGAGGATACTAAACACACTGCGCAGGCCAGCATGGAAGTGGCTCAATTGGCTGAGCAGTTGAATACTTTAGTGTCGCAGTTCAAGTTATAGAGAGGAAGTAATGGGAGTACTGGGCGTTTCTACGGTTGACTCCCATACGGCCCGAGCGCTGGATCTATCGCAATCCCCTAGAGCAGACTATTATCAGTACATTGTTGTGACACAGCTCACTTAACTGGGCATAATGGGTATCAATTAGCCCGGTACTGTACAGTTATAATTTGCTGTATCAGATGTGGCAGATAACTTGCGGATAACCATGTTAAAAGTCACCCCTTTAATTAACACTTTCTCTGAGATAAGAAACCAAAAGTCGCTGATACTTAAACAGCAACTTGCCTCAGAGTATCCAGAGTTAGCCACCTTTCTAAGACAGCTGGGCCCACTTGAGACAACAGCCAGCACTGAGCTGACCTTCGTTTTAGATTTTCTGTATATCATGGGCCGAAAATCTGACGGGACCTTTCTCAGGTTTCGCAATGAAATTGAGCGCTGGTGTCTGTATTGTTGGCAGTATCGAGACAAAGGTATTTTCCAGGTAGCGCGCAAGGATATTGAAGCTTACATAGAGTTTGTCTGGAAACCTGGGCGGGAGTGGATAGGTTTATCGGTGCAACAGCGATTTAAGCCAAAATCTGGGCAGTTCTATTCCAACGCTAAATGGCGGCCTTTTGTTGCTAAAGTACCTAAGTCTATGAGCAAAAAAGACCCGGGATGTACTGCTAGTCTGGAGCAGTACCGACCTTCCCAGGAATCACTGATCTCCACATTTACCGCTATCAGCGTACTTTACCAACATGCACAGATGGAAGAAATCTGTGATAAAAATTTTGTACCTGTAGTAAAAAAGAGCTGCCCGTATTTAGTCAAAGAAGTACAGCGTAAAACCCCGGATACTTTAAGTGAGTTACAGTGGGAGTATGTATTAGGCATCACTAAAGAACTGGCCGATCAGGACAGTCAAAATGAGCGAAATCTGTTTATTATAGTGACCTTAAAAAGCTTGTACCTGCGAGTGTCTGAGTTGTCCGAGCATGCCAAGTGGCGACCTACAATGGCGGATTTCAGCAAAGATAACGATGGCTTTTGGTACTTAACTGTCTTTGGCAAAGGTAACAAGATTCGCTCTGTGACTGTTCCCGAGGCATATTTAAGCTACCTAAAGAGATACCGCGCCTATCGGGGTCTGTCACCGCTGCCCTCACCCGATGAAGACAGCGCGATGCTCAACAAACTGCGTGGATCCGGTAACATGACAGCCCGGCAAATTCGGCGTATCGTGGAGCAGAGTTTTGACAGCGCTATTAACGCATTGCAAAGAGATGGTTTTGCCGAGGATGCCAATTACCTGATGGCAGCGACCACCCACTGGCTGCGCCATACCGGTGCCACTGAAGATGCAGGTTCCAGGCCGCTGAAGCACTTAGCCGATGAGCTGGGACACGCCTCCTCTGAAACGACTGACAAAAACTATATTCAGAGCAACATTAAAGATCGGGCCCGCAGTGGTTTCAAAAGAACAATTTAAACAGTAGTGACTATCAAATTTTTCCATCATAGCTGTGCCGTGCAATTCTACATGCCAACAGGGTAGCCCTCGGGCTATTAAGCGCCGTCTCTAAAGCTAGCCTGAGCTGCCTGTCATCATCAACCCACTGTGCATCTAAGTTAAAGGCTTTTGCTATGCTGACAAAATCGGTACTTTCCGCTGAATCTACCCCCAGGTTCTCATAGCCCATTGCCCGCTGCTTCATCTCTATCAACGCCAGTGAGTCATCGACAAATATCACTAAGATTATTGACAGCTTGAGGTCTCGCAGGGTTGCCAGATCTCCCAGCACCATTTCCAGGCCGGCATCACCGCTAAAGGCGATGACTGGCGCTAGCGGATTGGCCTTTTTATAGCCTACCGCCAGTGGCAGTGCACAACCCATAGTGCAGAGCGCGCTGGACTGCAGTAAAGTTCTAGCGGTGTAACAGTGCCAAATCTGACTCAACAGAATTCGATGAGCACCTGTATCTACTGTCGCAACAGTGTCTCTGGGCATCAATTGGCGACAACTGGCGATCAACTGCGCAGGTCCCCACTGATCATCACCGGCAAATGCTGCACTTAGCTTTTCCTTTATCTGCAGCAGTTGTTGGCCCTCCCAGCAGGGGCTGTCATGGGCACGCAATTTACTTAATGCTAAGACACTCGAGCCTATATCAGCGACAAAACTTAAATCGGCCTGATGCATGTAATGAGTATTAGGTGTGGCGCATATCTCTATGATTTTTATATTTTTATTCCAGGGGTTTCGCCAGTCGCTGCGCATCTCGATCGGATCGTAACCCAATAGGATTATCAGATCGGCCCTCTGCATGAAAGGCATTAACAACCTGTTTGCCTTAGGTGAAAGCCCTGCTCCCCCCAGTGCCAGTGGATGATCTTCGCTGAGGATTCCCTTGCCTTTGTAAGAGGTGATTATAGGTAACTGATACTGCTGACAAACCTGTGCAACCTGTTGTTGGGCATGCTGATAGAGAACCTCTACCCCAGCGACTATCAAAGGGCAGCGGGCACTGGCAAAAAGCTGTTGGGCCAGAGCGAAATCTGTGCCGCTGGCGACTCCGCGATTGATATTGACTCTGTCTTTAACATAGCGTGGACTCTGCTGGGCTGCTGCTAACGAGATAGGTAGATCAAGGTGCACAGGTCCTGGCGGATCATCCATGGCAATGGCGATTGCCTTATCGATAATTTCTTCCACGGCGCCTTCAGTAAGTCTGAAGCTGGCTTTAGTGATGGGCTGTAACAGCGCCTGATGATCAAAAACCTGATGGGTGTATGTAGCGGCGTCGCTGGCATCGACACAACCGGTGAGGTAGATGATCGGGACTCTGTCCTGCTGTGCATTGACGATAAAATTGATCGCATTGGCGACCCCCGGACCCACTGTTGCCACTAACACCCCGGGAGCGCCACTGGCATGATAACTCCCCTCGGCCATAAAACCGGCGGCGTTTTCATGTTTGCTCATTACAAACTCAATACCTGCTTCATCCAGGGCCTTAATCAGCGTCAGTACTTCGCCACCGGGTATTCCATAGGCATTTCGGACACCAGCTCGTACCAGGCGCTGCGCTATCAATTCAACAGTAGTGGCCATATTCACTCCCCTGTGATCAAACATGTTATTGTTTTTATTGCCCAGTCAGACACTGAAGATGCCAGAAATTGCCGGTAAAGCAAAGTGCTATTTGCATGCCCCCTATGCACGGATCTGCTAAACTGATTTTTTTGTTACTAGTGATTTATAAATGGATGATTTACAGAAGCTTAAAACTGCTATGCATAACTTTGCCGTGGAAAGAGACTGGCTACAATTTCAAACGCCAAAAAACTTAGTGATGGCATTAGCCGGTGAAACAGGTGAGCTGCTGGAGTGCTTTCAATGGTTGACTCCTGAGCAAAGTGAAAACTTAACCCCTGAGCAGCGTCTGGCTGTTGCCGATGAAATAGCAGATATACAATTATACTTAGTGCGCCTTGCGGACAGCTTAGAGTTAGACATCTATACTGAATGTAGCCGAAAAATGCAGCTCAACGCCGTTAAATATCCGGCGCAGTTAGTCAGGGGCAGCAGCAAAAAATACACCCAGTATAAGCTTGATTAACTGGAGCTTGTTCTATGCTGTAATATGGTGATTTTTTCATCACTTTGCAGCATCGGACTGAGCTTGGCCATGATCTGGTGTCGCTGCTCACTGCTATGCCATATCTGCCAGTCCTGAATGCTTCGATATTGTGCTATCACCACACGGTGGTTGTCATCATAGGCGTTGTGCAGTGACTCGCCACAGATAAAACCCTGTTCATCGGTGGCAAAGCTCAATATTTCCTGGCAGACATTCTCATAGTAGCTGGCAAAATCATCGGCTATGTGCCGCTCAATTATTACACTAATCATCTGACACCTCCAAGACACCATTCTAACATAGCTGTAGCTGTCAGCTTGATCTTCGATAGATAGCCATTGAAATTAGGTATTTTAACCACAAATTTTCAGTGTCTACTCAATAAACCAGACATTCTGAATTTTATCGGCCACAACTTCATACATTGCGATCACTGACAGCGGTGCGCCTTCCAAGCCTGTTACTAACTCTTTGTCTATCACTATGTTTCCTTGAACTAAGCGCTCAACTAATTGTGCATGCAAATCGGTAAGGTTGAAACGGTTTTGCGCATAGTGTTCGGCCATCTTAGCGCTGTCGCTAAACAATACTTGGTTAGAGGGAAACAGTCTGACGACTACATCATCGGCATACTGGGCCATAAATGCATCGATATCATGATTGTTATAAGCATCTAACTGCGCTTGGGCAAGTTGCTCGGGGTGCATAAGCGGATCTCGTCTGTAAATGTGATCTATAATTAAACAGCTAGTTCTTTGCGACCATCATGTTTAGCATCAGTCATAAAGTCCTGGTAACTCAGTGGATTATTAGCTGGGGTTAACAGGCAAAAGAGTCTCTGCTAATTTTACCCAGTAGCTGGAACCTGTGACCAGCACTTCGTCGTTAAAATCGTACTCTGGGTGGTGCAATCCCTGTGCGTGTTTGTTGTCTCCCGCCCCTAACCACAAATAGCAGCCGGGTTTCTTCTCTAGCATATAACCGAAGTCTTCAGATGCCAGCGAGGGAGTGCTACCAGTGACTACTTTGTCTTCACCGACGATTTTCGCGGCGACTTGTGCAGCTATCTGTGCCTGGGCTAAAGTGTTGACTGTGGCCGGGTAACCTCTTTCATAGATAACTTGCGCGCTGCAGCCCATCGCCTCTGCTGTATGATGGGAAATACGTTTCAGACCACTTTCCATCAATACTCTCGCCTGTGGCGTTAATGTGCGCACTGTGCCTTTGAGCACGGCCTTCTTTGGGATGATATTAGTGGCATTGGCTGCTTCCATCATAGTGACGCTGAGCACTGCAGAATCAATTGGATCCAAGCTTCGGCTGACCAGCGATTGCAAGGCAATGGTTAAATGTGCGCTGGCGAGTACCGGGTCTACCCCCTGATGCGGCATAGCAGCATGAGCTCCCAGGCCATTAAGGGTAATTTCAAAGTAATCAGAGGCTGCTAATACAGCGCTATCATGGACGGCGAAAGTGCCCGCAGCGATACCGGGCCAATTGTGCATTCCCCAGACAGATTGCATCTCGAACCTGTCAAAAAGGCCCTCCTCAATCATTACTCTTCCACCCCCTGCTCCCTCTTCGGCGGGTTGGAAAATCAAATAAACAGTGCCGCAGAAATTACGGCTGTTAACCAGATATTCTGCCGCACCGAGTAACATAGCGGTGTGTCCATCATGGCCACAGGCATGCATTTTTCCATGATGACAAGATTTGTAGTCTAGCTGGTGGTTCAGCTCATCGACATTTAATGCATCCATATCAGCGCGCAAACCAATGCCGGGACCGCCTTTTCCGTGGCGGCCATGGATCACTGCGACAATACCAGTAACCGCTATCTGCTGGTGGATTTCATCTACGCCAATTTCTTGTAACTTTTGCGCAACCAGCTCAGCGGTGCGGAACTCTTCGAATGCTGTTTCCGGGTGCGCATGAATATCCCGACGACAACTGATCAATTGCTCTTTTTTACTTTCAATGGCATCTAAAACTGGCATAGCCGAATCCTTAACTGAATTACTTGATTTAAAACATAAATAGATATTTATAGAGCATGGTTTTTACCTTTTTTCCAGGCATTGCGCAAGCGCTACGCCGATAATGGATGCTCATCCTTTACCTGGCGGCTATTGGGTTTAACAGCAGTAAGTGCCAAAGTTGTAGATTCGTCAATGCTGGCTAGCCACAAGCTTGACTTACCCTGTGCTTTGCCCTTTTACTAAAAAGGGGCATGAGCTGAACGCAAATAACCGAGCCAATCACCAGCAAAATCCCTGTCAGAGACAACATGTCTAAGGGACTGCTTTGGATCATTGCAGGCCACCATCCCAGTGCCACGACTATTGCAGTAAATATAAAACTAAACACTGGTGCCAATGTAACTGTGGCACCCACTTGTGCCGTGGGCCAATATTTCATTGACTGAGCAAAACTTCCGTAGGCAATCAAGGTATTGATTGCGCAGAAAACAGCAATAACCCATTGATTCATATTCATATGTACAAAGTAACTGAAATCGCTGAATGGAATCATCAAGACTAAACCGGCACCGTATATGTACAATAAAATATTACCCGGTGATAATTTTTTTATCATTGATTTTTGTAGCAGTGCATAACTGGTCCATGACAGTGCTGAAAACTGTATTATCAAAATGCCAATCCATAGCTGGTTTGTTGAAGTGTTAGAAAAATCCAAATGCGGGTGAAAAAATAGCAGCATGCCAAGGGCCAAAGTGGCAAAGCAACTCATCTGCAGCGCACTTAAGCGCTCCTTAAAAAAGAGCATGCCGCCGAAGGCCAAAAAGAAAGGTGCGCTTTGAAAAGTCAGTTGTGCGGGACCAGGTTGTAAATAATCCAGAGCGTAAACAAACGAAACGTAATTAAAGACCGAAAAAATTGCTGCCATGGTCAATTTAAGCCAATCAATCTTCAACAAGTGTTTAAACTGATATAAATTTCCAGACAGCTTCTGCAGTATAAGGCTCACCAAAAATGCGACAAAGAACCTAAACCAGGTGAGTGTCACAGGGTCGATAAAAGTCGCTGATAATTTTAGCGCTATAGGTAACATACCCCAAAAGACTACCGCCGTAATTGCAAAAAATAGCCCAAATTTAAAATAGTGCTGGTTGTTTTGAATCTGATTCAAGATCTAGCTCTCCGTTGGGGCGCCGTACCGATAAAACGCCCTATTTACTTTAGCCACATTCTGCGCCAGAACTGGTATATAATCTAATGTATATAACCTTTAACCATTATTCATATATTGTATATCACTAAGGTGCGATTATGGTCCCTTTATCACAGGTCGATTTTAAGTTACTGCTGTGCCTTAACAGCTTGTTAGAGCACAAAAATGTCAGCCGCGCCGCCGACCAGATGCAGATGAGTCAACCGGCGATGAGCCGTGCCCTGGGGAAGTTACGAGAGCTCTTTAGCGATCCGTTGTTTGTCAGAACCAGCCATGGAATGGAGCCGACAGCCAGAGCACAAGCTTTAGCTAACCCATTACAAGCCACATTAGATCAGCTCAGTTCGCTGCTTATCAGTGAAGATTTCTCGCCGGCTCTGAGCCAGCGCAATTTCAAATTACATATGAGCAGTTATGGCTCTCAAGCTTATCTGGGTGATATAGCCGCTGCTTTTTATCTCTTGGCGCCCAATGCACAGCTTGAAGTGATTAATATTCAGGAAAAGTCGCTGATCCAGCAGAGTGCACAGAGCATCGATTTAGCCATAACCAGTCAACAGACGCTGGTACCAGATTACTTTCATCAACTCTATCTCGGAGATGAGCAAATGTGTTGCTTTATGAATAACCAACATCCTTTAAGCGTCAATAAATTAGATATTGATGGTTATTTAGCTTATCCTCATGTGGTGATTTCTCTCGGCGGAGGCCCCAGCATGCCCGTGGATGAGCATTTAAGCAGGTTGGGTAAGAGTCGACAAATAGGTCTGAGAACCCCTCACTTTGTCAGTGCTTTGGAAGTCGTCAGTAAAACGCAAATGTTGCTAAATACGACACCCCTGGTGCCTGCAAAGTTTATTAAACAGTTTGCTTTAGTTCGTCAGAAGATCCCGTTCCAGATGCCCCTAAATCACTATTACTTGAACTGGCCCCCCACTTTGCACAAAGACCCAGGTCATATGTGGTTGCGTGCACTGTGCGCAAAAGTGATCAGAAAAAGTATTCTCGCACCTGCTTCGGGTGAAATTTAATGCTGCTTTTTATCAGCTTGCATCTCGATTAAGAACTGGCTGTATAGAGTGTCTACGGCATCCGCACTTTTTAGGCAGCGCTTGAGTTTAAGCAGTTCGATCACCGACTCGGCAGTACAGAGTCCACTCGTTTTTTGGTTGCGCCTTAGCGAATATCTGGATGGGGTCTTTGCAGCTAAGTGCAGTCTTTTCAGGTCTTTTAAATACGGACTTTTATTGTAGATTTTACGCGCTTGCTGCCAGGTACCATCCAAAATAATGAAGCTTGTGACATCCTCAACGGCATTTTGCGCAGGGATTACCCTGCTCATTAGCTGCTGCTGTTCAAGATTGCTGCTGTCTTCAGAGGGTGATAACAAAGCTTCTTCACTGGGGTACAACAACAGCGTGGATGTCGTCTCTATACTGTCTAACAACAGCGGGTTGGCTTGAGTTCGAGACCAAAGTAAAATTTGTGCGCTGACATTTTCGCTGTTGCCAACGCTCAGTGCCCGGTTAACTAACCGGCCGGTATTGGTTACTTTTCCCACTTCTCTGGGGTGCGTTAACAAGAATATTTGCATCATACTGAGGTTTGTCTGTATTGCGCTATGGGCCGCGCATACTAACAACTTTAGCGGCGGATAACGAGGGCGATAGCGTTAGGTTTGTGCTTTAAAACCTATTCTGAAACCTCCCCAGTGCCTGCCGTTGACAATAATAGGTGCAGAGACATCGTGCATCACCTCACCGGTGTCTCGCTTGTAAGTTTGCAGCAAGAATGCCTGTGTGTGCTTGCCGCAGCGTATCCCGGTTGGATCGTCAAAAATACGTTTAGTGCGGTTATTATTTACATCTGCAGCGTAATCACCGGTTAAAGGCTGGCTGAATTTTTTGTTATGAGTGGGGAAGTAACCATTAATATCAACAGCTCCTGCGTATATCATATCTGCAAACTGACTCAAAAGTGGTTCTTGAATCTCCGGCAGTACGCTATCGGTGAAAGTGTCAAAAGCGCTGGAAAATTTTTGTGGGTTAGTATTACTTATTTGCGTGTAAGTGAAATTAAAAAGCGCGTGTTCACTGATTTGATTCTTTGTAATGGCTTGACTAAAAGCGGTTGCTATTTTCTCAGAGGCCACGCGTGCCTGCTGGCACATCAAATCAATCAGAGAGTCTGTTTTGAATTCTTTTAGATGCACAAAAATGCTCTCAGCCCCCGCTGACAGGTCTGTTGCCTGAATAGATACCGCTTTAGTGGTTGCGCTTTTGGTGATCAGAAAATCGCTAATATTAAGAATTGAGTTTGAGATTTCAGAAGTTGCCTGGTCCTGTTCGCTTAACACCTTGCTGATCTCCGACGCTGCTGCAGATGACTCGGTAATTAGGCCGTTAATATTTGCAAAAGACTCCGCTATTGTCGACACCGTTGACACTACTTCTTCGCTTTGGCTGGATATCTCTGACATTAAATGGGTGGCCAGTTGGCTTTCTTCACCGATAACCTTGAGCATTGAATCTATCTGCGCCGTTGCTTGAGCTGTGCGAGCCGCTAATGCTCTCACTTCATCTGCTACGACCGCAAACCCCCGACCTTGGTCTCCTGCCCTGGCGGCCTCAATCGCTGCATTTAGTGCCAGTAAATTGGTCTGCTCTGCTATTGCGTTAATAACATCACTAATTGTCTGAATCTCACTGGCTTTAGCCGCCAGAGATTCGATTCTTCTGGATCCTTCTTTCACCCCAGAGTCCAATTTTGCTACAACCGGGCTGCACTGCTCAATTTCTAGAATTCCCTGATCACTTGCCATTAGAGCTTGCTGGCTCTGTTGTGAGGCAATAGTTGCGTTATTGGTAACTTGTTCAGTGACTACCGACATATCTTGAGCTGCAATTGAAATTTTACTGGCATCTTGACTGGAGTGCTCAATAGCTCTGAATAATTCATCCAGAAAAAATGCAACTTGAGCGGCATTGATCGCCAGGTTACTGGCACAGTCGTTAATGTTTTTTCCCGCATGATTAAAGGCAGCTATTTTTTCTTGTACCTTCTGTTCAACGACATCTGAGGTTGTTTCACTGGTGCCATTCTCAGTATTATCAATGAGATCTATAATCCGCTGGGTCTGTTTTATGGCGGCTTTTTTGTGCAGTGAACTGCTGAAAGAGATAAAGAGAAAAACAATGACAGCCAGTGTACTGGCAACCAATATTGGGTCCTGTATCCTGACAGAAAGCAGATAATAACTGACTGCCACTATAAGAGCAGCTATTGCAGCGGATAAAAATGGCATTCTATTCAACGTATTCATGACAATCTTGCCTCTATCTTTGCCTAAATAGCGCTTAATTTATCCGACAAACACAGCATTTTACCCGCCAGCTTCACAGAGCAACTGAATTGTCGTAACGACAAAACAATCAATGAAATTACAGTGGTTTGCGGTAGTGGTAAGTCAGATTGGCTATTGAAAATATCAGTCGCCCTAGCTTAGGCCATAATTTTTATTGTTATAATAATATTCCACAGTTTGTCACTAAACGGGATTAGACATTAGTATTAACTTATGACTAAAGGTATAAAAACATCTTAATAGCAGATTCAGCTGTGGTGTGTTTTAGCTTATTGCGATATCAACCTCGCTAGCGATCTGCGCCGCTGATAACCCCAAATTGCTTAGAGTTCCACTGTGTTGTATTTAAGATACTGAATATTACTGTAGGACTTTACTGGTTCTATTCATTACGCACTGTCTGTATTTTGTATCAACATTAAACAGTTTTTAGTTTTCATTAATAACAAATCGATGGCTCTTAGCCCTTCGCTTTTTTTTTCAATTTATGGTTGATTGTTTGTCCTATCTACAGTAAAAATAGCCCATCAGATAACAGCAAGTTTAAGTTTGATTTACTTTTTGACCTTAAGCTAATTATGCAAGGATGTTATTAAAATATAGTTCTGCTCTACTATGCGAAGGATTTGCAAAGATGCTGGAAAAAGTAATCAATAATTTATTTACTGAGTTTTTATGGCCCAGCTGGAAACACCACTCATCCTATTCGGTCAGCCCCAGACCCTGGCTTAAAACTTTTACTAAAGTAGCTAAAGATTCAAACATTATCCCTGTAAAACTTGCCCAGGCACTGGCTTCTTCGCCTTCACTACTACGTATTATGCTGAACAGTTTTAAAGCCGAGAAAAGCTTTCCCAGCTCTCGTGACTTCGCAATTAATATTGCTTTTGAAATAAGCCAACCTGGATTTAACACAGATTTAGCTAATTTGCCGGAGCTGTGGCGGCTGAGATTTTTCGCCGTTTCAGTCAGAGCTCAATGGTTAGTAACAATCGACAACAGTTATGTCCTAAAGTCACAGTTTCACACTCTCAACGACTGCAACCCGCTGGACCTGCTCTCAGACGGGACCGACTGTCTGCCCGATTTAGATCCACTGCTCTGCAATAGAGATAAATTAACCAAAGCATTCTTTAATAACTACAGCAGTGATCACGCTGATACCCAAGTGACCGTTTGGCTACCCGATAATAATGGTTATGTCGCGACTGATTCTACTGCTAAAGTCACTATTCCAATCTGCGTCGACCCTAGTAAAGGCGTCGACTTAGGCTTTTTTAGAAAAGGCTTCAACTATTCCACTGGCCGTTGCAAAAATCGGCTATGGTTGAAAGAGAGTAGGATAGATAAAAGTAAAGCTCAGGAGTCCGCCGAATTTGAGTATTCGCGCCTGGGTCGTTTTACTCAACATGCCTTCATACAGCCTCATTCAACTACCCCGGCCTGACAGGCTTTAGCTGGCGACTTTCAGGCGTATAGATTGCATTTGTTGTCGCTTGTCCATAATATGTGCTCTGTGTCTCTGAAACATTCAAGTTGAAATTTCTATGTCCGACCTTAATACCTATCTACAGTCCACTGTTAACTCGCATTTCGTCGATAGCGAACAACTGCTCAGCGCCCACGCAGATGCAGTACAGCCGGAACTTCCCGAGGGGGATCTCTGGGTGTTTGGCTACGGCTCACTGATGTGGCGTCCTGGCTTTGACTATATTGATAGCTACGATGGACGGATCTACGGTTATCACCGGGCACTTTGTGTATCGTCCTGGGTACACCGTGGCACCCAGGATAATCCAGGGTTAGTGCTTGGCTTAGACAGAGGAGGCAGTTGTAGTGGCAAGTTATTTCGCGTCAGTGCGCAAAACAAACAAAAAGTAGCAGAGTATTTATATGACCGTGAATTACCTACTATGGTCTATCGGGCGCGCATCATAAATGTATATATCAAAGATGCTCGCTGCATCCAGGCCCTGACTTTTGTGGTAGATCCCCAACATCAGCAATATGTGACAGAGAAGTGCCCTCAACAACTTGCGCATAAAGTTGCTGATGCCCAGGGGCTGAACGGTAAAAGTAGCGATTACTTGCTCTCAACTTTAGAACATTTACGCCAAGATGGAATCCACGACTCCAGACTGGAAGCTGTTGCAGCACTGATTTAGACCTTACTAAAGTTGCTCAGCGGATCTGGGAAGTTTAGAGGCAAAGTAACTGGCGAGTGCCACAAACAGCACGCTCACCCACAGACAGGCTGCCAGGCCATGGCTTTGATACAGCCAGCCCGAAAGCACAGTACCGGCTAAACGCCCTGTCGCATTAGCCATATAGTAAAAACCCACATCCACAGAGACGGCTTTGCTATCGGCATACTTAATGATCAAATAACTGTGTTGCGCAGAATTTAACGCAAACACTGCTGCAAACACAAACAGCCCAGCGACTAAACCGATGTTGACAAAAACATCTAAGCTGAAGGCGCTGCTCAGCAACAGACAGAGCATCAGTAACAGCAACCCCAAACGGCTTGCAGATCCACCGTCAGGCACAGCAGAACCAGAGGTCAACTTAGGCGCCAGTGATTGAACCACACCGTAAAAGATAACCCAGATTGCAAAAAAACTGCCAACTTGCCAGTGATCCCAGTCAAACTGACTGGCGAAGTACAGTGGCAGTGCGATCACAAACCAGACATCTCTGGCGGCAAATAGAAACAACCGCGCAACTGATAAGTTATTTATTTTACTGTTCTTTGCCAGTAGCTGCACAAATTTCAGGCTACTTTTGGCCCGACCTAAATCCTTTTGCAGTACCCGCAGACTGAATAGCCAGAT
>Ga0105355_10002726_pt1 | contig 15805 bp, 10 predicted proteins | sample GOMGulsemesocosm_2_FD_83508 | JGI IMG/M metagenome (GOLD analysis project Ga0105355, IMG submission 83508) | Methane-oxidizing microbial communities from mesocosms in the Gulf of Mexico - GOM9C Gulf of Mexico | ecosystem: Environmental > Aquatic > Marine > Cold seeps | place: Gulf of Mexico... | reverse complement strand
TCATATTTCTATGAGAGCACTAATCTACGCAATTACGACTAAGAAAAATAGAGTTAGTCGTTAAATAAAGTAAAAAGCCCTGTGTATCACTCTCTGTACAGAGTTTTACACAAGGCTTTACATGCTTTAATCAAATAATCAGTTAACTTTATCTTTAGTTAACCTTCTATAAGCGATAAATATTATCAGCACTGTCTCGGTCAATATATTTAACAAAAGGATCTACACCGGCAAAGGTTGGTTTTCCTTGCACTCGAATTGTCACTTCATTGCTACCGGTTTTAATTTCATGCTTTGCTAAATAAAGCACAAAATCCTTTGCTGAAAGATCTTCAGGGTCAGCACTAAATAAACCAATATCAATCGAATCAACAAAATCGACTTCAGTTTCTTTACCTTGACCATCCGCTCTTTTCAGTGCCGCATCAATAGTTAGTGTTACATCATAAAAGTCATCCATACCTTCAACCGCAACAACTTTCACGTCAGTGGTTTTTAAGTCATACAAACTAATATGTTCAAACATATTGCTGACAAAAGACTTCTCTTCTTCGTTTGCACCTTCGGTAATATAAGCCATTAAGTCTAACGTAGTTGGATATGGTGTACTTTGATATTTAAAGTCTTCAAGAAAGCGCTTCAGCGATGCATTCACTCTTGACTCACCAAAACGGTCCTTAAGTGCCATCATCACAACAGAGCCTTTGCGGTAATGAATATATTGCTGATTTTCACTACGGAATAACGGCATTTCTTCAATTGCCTCAACGCTTCGTCCGCGCAAGTAGCGATCTAATTCGTATTTCAAAAACTTACGGATTTTATCTTTTCCGTACTTTTTCTCCATAACCATCAATGCACTGTATTGTGAAAGACTTTCAGAAATAATGGCATTTCCTTGCACATTTGCAGCACCCACTTGATGACCCCACCATTGATGAGCAACTTCATGGGCGGTGACATAATATGCAGGATCAATATTCTCAGGGTCACGCACATCACTAATAAAGCCTATTTTTTCAGAATAAGGCACTGTATTAGCAAAACTTTGCGCGAAGCTGCGATATCCAGGAAATTCAATAATACGCATTTGTTTGTGCTGATAAGGACCAAAGTGCTCAGTAAAGTAGTCTATTGAATCTTTGACCGACTCAATCATACGATCAACATTCATTCCATGAGTTTCATGATAATAAACTTCAATATCTATACCTTTATATTGTTCCTTCTTATTGGCTAACTTTGCTGACATCACTGAGTAAAAGTTAACAATAGGTGCATCCATTTTATAATGGTATACCCTGCGATCACCCTCGACTGTTTCTGACTGCAAATAACCAGGCGCTATCGCAAATTGCTCTTTTGAGGTGGAGATGGTTGCTTCAAAATCAATAAAGCCAACACCATTACCAAAGAAACTCTCATTGTAAAAACGCTCATCTTCAAGTTTATTCGCTCGTTGTAATGGCTCTAAACCGTGTTTTCTACGATCATGACGGTCGGTAAGCTGATAACTAGCTTGATAACCAAATATCGGAAATAACTCAAAGTTATTAATAAAAGTACCATTTTTAACTAAGTTAAAGTCATTATTGCCGTCAGTAAAACCATTATTGTCACGTATTGCCGTTAACTTACCTTGGCGTACTTCTCCTGGTTGTAGAGGTTTATCAAAGACAAACCATGCGGTTTTAAATTTACTATCCACCTCACCTAACTTACCGCCGTCAATATCAACATTCCATTGCTGTGTATGCTCTGGTTTAGCAACTAAAAACCTTTCAATCGCTTCATTTGAGGTATTGGTTAAGGTTAATTCAGCCAGCGCTTCAATGCGTCTTTCCTCTGGGAAGATATCGACTTTAGCGTGAGTTTTAGTGATGGTTGGAATAGCGGCATTAAGATATTCAACATACTTTTTCTCATAAGCCGCTTGTAAGTCTTCACGGTCATCACTGATCATAAATTCATTTATCACTCGAGTATTATAATGAATAACACTACCTGCACCGACAAAGAGTACTAAGCCTAAGGCGATAGTTACTTTTCCAGGTGTGGCAAGGTAATAACTTACTCTCTTAATTCGAGTTTTAAGTTTTTGTGCCGGACCTCTATGCCAAAGTGCATAGGTTAAACTCGCTAGTACAAGCGTTAAGCCGCCCCAATAAACCATATACCAATGGTTACTTTCTAAGAAGCTACCATAGCCATTAATATCAGAGAAAGGTACCTGTGGTGCACTAGCAAACTGGAACATATTATGGCTAAAGCCAAAATTACTTAAGGTTATCGAACTAATAATAAAGAGTACAAATAACATCATGCCAATATACTTATTTGGACTGATAACCTGTAAGAAAAAGGCTAATACTGCGGTAAAAGCTAATGGGATCAAACCTAAATAACCTAAACTAACAACGTATTGAGCAAGGTCAATATTGTTATAACCGAGTAACCATTGATTGATAACCGTAACCGCTACTCCGCAAACATAAAGCAGTACTAACACCAAACTTATCGCGATAATTTTTGATAACCAAAAAGTAATATTATTCACGGGCATAGAATCGACAATATCGCCCATACCCGAGTTACGCTCACGCCAGACAATTTCAGCGCTGTAATAAGCAAGCACTATCATCATTAATAAGCCGGTTGAGCCTGCGATCAGTTCAACCATGTTTTGCGTTAATGGCCAATTAGGCGTACCAAACATGCCTTGAGGATCAACAAGTGGTGCCACAAGCATAAAAATAGTTAACACTGCTAATACTAAGAATGGTGCACTAAAAATGACTTGTTTTATTTCAAACAAAATTCGCATACGCATATGTGCAGAAGTTTGCACGCCTGCACTTTTAGTAGCAATATTGTTATTTAATAGCTGAGGAATCTTTTCAGTTTGTAACGCTAATTGCGCTTCCGATTTTTTAAGTGCTTTTTTACTTTGTTTTTTTACTTTCACTTGGCTTAAACGTACTTTAGCTCTAAAGCCACCAAAAAGTGCCATGATGGCAACTGAAACGCCAAGCCAAAGTAAGCGGTTTTCAAGTAAAATGCCACTGAGTTCAATCGGGCTATTGTTTTTATCAAACATTGTCCAATAACGTGTTACTTCACCAAAGGTATTTAATGCAAATGGGTCAAGCAATGCCGCCATGGTGCGGTATTCAGGCTCATTCAATAACTGACCTGAAATAGTATAAAGAATAAACAAGCCAACTGCTGAAAGGTATACCGCCATCATCGAACGGAACTTAATTGCCACCGCATAGAAAAAACACGATAGTACAAATAAGCTGGGTAGTGATAAATAAAAGTAAGCGGTGAAATAATGGCTTAAATTAGTTGCTCCTAAACGCTCAGGATCAATCCAACCTACTAGACCACCTAATACACTACCAATAAATATGCCTAATGGCACAAAGGCGAAAACGGTTGCAACAACAGCGAACGAGCCTAAAAATCGCCCTAACTGATAACTTACTGGGTTTATCGGTTTACTATAAAGTAGCTCTGACATTTTACTGCTGTCATTTCTTGTTGCGGTACTAGCAACAAAGTTAACCACTAAAAACATGGCAAATAAGCCCATAATCAGTAGTGTTTGAGCAATAGAGAAAGGTCCATTGTATAAAACATTTCCGCCACCACCAATTTGTACATTCTCACTAACCGTTGCGAAAAAAGTTAATAAGAAGAAAATCAAACTAGTGACATAAAACGAGGGTTGTTTGGTAAAATAGCGCCACTCAAAAGCGAACATTTTCATTAACATAAGTAATTCCTTATTCTTTGTTAGCGCTATTAAGCAACGTTGCTTTTTACTGATGTTTCAGTTGAATTCTCAGAGGTACTTGAGCGATGTTGATTTAATGTAGAGAAATAAACATCTTCTAAGTTAGCTGGTGCTGCCTCAAAACCTAATGGTGCACTATCAGCCATAACATGCACTATAGTTTGCCCTGCAAATAAGCGCTTAGAAATAACATTATATTGCTCTTCAACGCTCTTTAACTCAGTTTGGGCAATAGCTTTACGCCATATTTGACCATTTAACTGATTAGTAACTTCAATAGGATTCCCTTCAAGGACAATTTTACCCGATGCTAATACCGCCATATTTGGGCAAAGTTCAGTTACATCTTCAACAATATGAGTTGATAATATAATGGCTTTTTCTTCACCTAGACTTACTAATAAGTTATGAAAGCGATTACGCTCTTCAGGGTCTAAACCTGCGGTTGGTTCATCAACAATTAATAAGTCAGGATCACCGAGTAACGCCTGAGCAATGCCGAAGCGTTGACGCATACCGCCCGAAAAACCACTAACGGCATTTTTTCTATGTTGGTAAAGGTTAGTTTGTGCTAACAAACCTTCAACGGCTTCTTTACGTTCGCCTGAATTTTTTAAGCCTTTTAATATAGCTAGGTGATCAAGCAATTCATAAGCACTAATTCGAGGATAAACACCAAAGTCTTGCGGTAGATAACCTAAGCGCTGCCTTAATGCCTGTGGATTATTGAGTACATCAATACCATCAAAATCAATGCTACCGCTGTCTGCATCTTGTAATGTGGCAATTGTGCGCATTAATGATGATTTACCGGCACCATTTGGACCAAGCAAGCCGAACATGCCTTTAGGTATTTCTAGGTTGACATTATCCAGTGCTTTAACACCGTTATCATATGTTTTAGATAGATTTTTTATTGTTAACATTATTATTCCCTGCGTTAATTTATTTTTTCACAACATTAGACTACTGCATTGTTAATGTGATGTAAATATCGAGAAATTAACACAAAGAATACTGCTAGCTCTAGAGCAACAACAAAAAAGCCCGTAGTCAACTCAGTGACTACGGGCTTTTTAATTATTTCTCTGCGATTAACTTGTTACGAAAAAATTATTCCGCTTCAGGACGCATGTGAGGGAATAAAATAACGTCTTTAATTGATGGTGAATCAGTAAATAACATCACTAGGCGGTCGATACCAATACCTTCACCAGCTGTCGGTGGTAAACCATATTCTAATGCATTGATGTAATCCGCATCGAAGTGCATTGCTTCATCATCACCGGCATCTTTTTCAGCAACTTGTTTTTGGAAACGCTCAGCTTGATCTTCAGCATCGTTAAGCTCAGAGAAGCCATTGGCTAATTCACGGCCACCAACAAAGAATTCAAATCTGTCAGTGATGAATGGATTTTCATCATTACGACGTGCTAGTGGCGACACTTCCCATGGGTATTCAGTGATGAATGTTGGTTGATCAAGTAAATGCTCAGCAACTTCTTCAAAAATTTCACAAATGTATTTACCAGGGCCCCAAACTTTAGACGCTTCATTTTCTTTAACGCCAACAGCTTTTGCCATGGCTTTGATGGCATCAAAGTTATTTTCAGGGTCACGTAATGCAGTTTCATCAAGTTGCTCTGCACCGCGATGATCTTTGCCATATTGTAAAATTGCATCAACCATAGAAAGGCGTGCAAATGGTTTACCAAGGTCATAGAATTTTTCTTCTACTACTTCACCATCGCTATTTTTAACGGTATTACGAATAGTGGTAGTACCTAATACGTCTTGGGCAATAGTACGTAACATTTCTTCGGTAGTATTCATCAAGTCATGATAATCAGCGTAAGCTTGGTAGAATTCAATCATAGTGAATTCTGGGTTGTGACGTGTTGAGATACCTTCATTACGGAAACTACGGTTAATTTCAAATACACGATCAAAACCACCAACCACTAAACGTTTTAAGTTAAGCTCTGGCGCAATACGTAAATACATATCAAGATCAAAAGTATTATGATGCGTCATAAATGGTTTAGCAGTAGCTCCACCCGGTATGATTTGCAGCATAGGTGTTTCAACTTCCATAAAATCACGCTGTGTTAAAAAGTTGCGAATACCAGCAACAATTTTTGAACGAACTTTAAAAGTATTACGGGTATCTTCATTGATAATTAAATCAACATAACGCTGACGATACTTCATCTCTTGGTCTGATAAACCGTGGAATTTTTCAGGTAATGGGCGTAATGACTTAGTTAATAACGAGTACTCTTCCATATTCACGTAAAGATCACCTTTACCTGATTTATGTAAAATACCTTTAATACCAACAATATCACCAATATCTAATGAGCCCCATTTAGCACGTATCTCTTTTTGTACGGTTTTTTCAGCGTAACCTTGAATACGACCTGACGAGTCTTGTATTACTAAAAATGGTCCGCGTTTAGCCATAACACGACCAGCAATAGCATAAGTAACTTGTAACTCTTCAAGCTCCTCTTTGGTTTTTTCACCATGTTCAGCTTGAATATCAGCAGCTAAATGTTCACGATCAAAATCGTTAGGAAAACCGTTAGCTGAACAATTAGAGCGAATCTTTTCAAGTTTTACACGACGCTCAGCAATCAGTTTATTTTCATCTTGTGCTACGGGTGCATCACTTGCTTTAGTGGCTTTATCTGTCATTTTATTTCCAAAGTTATCTTTAATTTTTCAATTATGTAAATTAATTATTTTATAAACCAGACTTCAAACTGGCTTCTAAAAATTTGTCTAAATCACCGTCTAGTACGGCTTGGGTATTACGATTTTCAACACCCGTGCGTAAATCTTTAATACGGCTATCATCTAATACATAAGAGCGGATTTGACTACCCCAACCTATATCTGACTTACCGTCTTCTAACTCTTGTTTGCCTTCATTCTGCTTTTGCATTTCCATTTCATACAATTTTGCTTTTAGAAGCTTCATCGCAGTAGCACGGTTTTTATGCTGAGACCTGTCTGCCTGACAAGCAACCACAGCCCCTGTAGGCTCATGGGTTATACGAATAGCTGAATCTGTTTTGTTAACGTGTTGTCCACCAGCGCCCGAGGCACGAAAGGTATCAATACGTAAGTCTGCTGGGTTGATATCAATTTCAATGTTGTCATCAATCTCAGGGTAAATAAACGCTGAAGCAAATGAGGTATGACGACGACCTGATGAATCAAATGGTGATTTACGTACTAGTCTGTGTACACCTGTTTCAGTGCGTAACCAGCCAAAAGCATATTCACCGGTATATTTAATGGTACAACCTTTAATACCGGCAACATCACCATCGGTCACTTCAATCGCTTCGGTTTTAAAACCGTGCGCCTCGCCCCAACGTAAATACATACGCATTAGCATTTCGGCCCAATCTTGTGCTTCAGTTCCGCCTGAGCCAGATTGAATATCTAAATAGCAGTTATTGGCATCTTGCTCACCACAAAACATTCGGCGAAATTCTAACTTTTCTAATACTGCATCAAGGGCATCAGCTTCAACACCTGCATCATCAAAGGTATCTTGATCTTCTTCTTCAACGGCAAGTTCAACTAAACCTTCAATATCTTCACAACCCGTTTCAAGCTCAACAATGGTATTAACCACTTCTTCTAAGGCACTACGCTCTTTTCCGAGTGCCTGAGCACGTTCAGGCTCATTCCAAATTTCAGGTTGCTCTAACTCTCGGGATACTTCAACTAAGCGCTCTGCTTTAACATCATAGTCAAAGGTACCCCCGAAGCGAATGTGCACGCTCACGGATTTCTTTTAATTTACTTAATATAGGATTTGTTTCGAACATAAATCTTCAAACATAAAATTTAGTGAGTAGTCTTTTATTTTACTGCAAGGCAAAAGACAAATAGTCGCGCATTGTAACGCAAATAAAGGGGTAAATAAATGGCTATAAAGCGCAGGTATTTCTTAAGTTTACTATTTTATTAATGTACGACTAGTTCGTGAGGATATTACCACTGAAATTGATATTATCTTAAATTGAATTTTACTTTGGGAATGCTCAATATATTGATAGTTAAAGTCTACATTTTTAATAATACGACTTAATCACGAGTGTTTAGTTGAAGAGTAAATCAAGTGTAAACGGAGTATTCCCTTGTTAACTTATAAAATTAAATTATAAGGCTACTGATGAATTGTTGTCCAACTATTAATGATTTTAGACATTTCACCACTTTGCTTCAATTTGACAATGGCCTTATTAATACGATTAAGGGTTTCGATTGAACAAGATTTTCGACTGAGCATAATATGAATGTCATCTTGGTATATTTTCAACGGATGTATTTCAAATTCACCTTGTAATGAATACTTTTCAGTGAATGCTTTCATGGTTACTGGATCTACCAAAAAACCATCAATATGGCCTTTTAATGATAGTGATACATTTTGTTCTAAGTCGATAACGTCATTTATGTGAGTATAAAATTCTTTTGTTGTAATAAGTTTTTTATATTCTTCACCATAAAAATATCCTCCTTCAACACCGATCATATAGTCAGAGTTGGACAGGTCACTTAATGTATTTAATTTGATTTGATCGGTTGTTCCCTTTCGAACAAACAAATTAACTTTTTCTGATCGATAAGGTAAAGAGAAATAGGCTGTTTCTTCACGTTCAGGTGTATGTGATGAGCCCATCGCCATATCTATTTTACCCGTTTTTATATATTGTAAATGTCTCTTCCAAGGAAGTTCTGTAAATATGACTTTGAGATTAGCTTCTTTAATAATAGCATTAAAAACATCAAAATCTAAACCAACAAGCTCTTGATTTTTATTATGATATTGGTACGGGTACCACAACTCCCAACCTACTGCATAATCTCTGAAATAGGCTTCTTTAGCTGAACTATTAAAGGCTAACAATAGAACTACCAATAAATATATTTTCATTTTATCACCTTCTACTTTTCAGCTAACCATTGATTAATAATAAAATTAAATAAGACTCGTTGCTCTATCCTTTACCTAAAACAATATAGAATTAACTATATGCTAGCGCATTGACTTCCTGAACATAAATATTACTTAAATACAAAAGTAGCACCTACTTCCTTAACATGTTCCCTCAGTAAAAAATATAATATATAAGGGTTAGGTAAACTACTAAAATTTATTTTAGAGCTATTTTCCTACATAGCGCGCCAGAAGAAGATATTTCTTACACGCCAATAAATTATTTTGATAGCGTAAAGACTGTTAAACCCCAGAGAACTAACGTCTACATATTAGTATTTAAAACTAAGATAAGTAGAAAAATAAAAATTATGCGAGATGAAATATTAACTGCAACTTATCAGTTTTCCCTTTGATACTGTAAAGGTTTTTCCCTGATTAAATTGAGCCATACTAGATTAAATAAGTGTTAATTTTGTTTTTTGTTCATTAACATTAAGAATATCGCCGATGCTAATCCTGCCGACGCAAACACCATGCACATCACCATAATTTGATAACGAGCAGCAATAAATGGGGATACGCCAGCAAGAATTTGTCCTGTCATCATGCCTGGTAATGAGACAACCCCAACGGCAAATAGGGCATTAATATTGGGGATCATGGACGCTTTAAAAGCAATATTACGGGCATTAATATACTCTTCGCCGCGCTTTAGCTCTGCAAAAAAACGCTCGCCACACAAGCTAACGCTATTCATACCATTGGCGAAGACCATACCAGCAAGTGGTACCAATGTTTTTGCTTGATACCAGGGTTCTAAATTCAATACCCCTTGTGTAATAACTAAGAGCACGAGTAAGCTGCTAAAGAAAATGGCCGAAAAAGCACTTTTGAACAAGGATTTTTGTGAAGACTCTATGTTATTTAACGAAATCCAACTTGAAAAGAGCATCATGACTAATAACAAAAAGCCTATCACCCAAGCGCTGTCACTCTCAAAAATATAACTGAGTACATAACCCACTAACAGTAACTGTACTAACATGCGTACTAGGGCATGCCAAGTACGTTGTTGTGGTAATGACCATCGAGCCAAAATAACCAGTACAAAAAATACAGGAATAAAAGCAATGGCGAGTTTTGTCAACGGTATGGTCGCTATTGCTTGTTCCATTATTGCTGTATTCCTTTTGCTTTATTGCTAAATCGCTTGAATGTCTTCAATCATCAACTGCACGGTGCGTTTACCACGAAATTCATTGACATCAAGTCGATAAGCAAGGTGTACCTGTTTAGCAGAAGCATTAGGCCAGGCTTTAATATCTACATTAAAGGCAATACCATCGAATACTTGCTTGCCTTGTGGACTATTCTTTTGCACAACAATTTTTAAATGCTTTTCACCAACAATTCGTTGCTGGATTAGAGTGAAGGTGTCATCAAATAACGGCTCTGGAAAGTTTTGTCCCCAAGGGCCAGCTTCACGTAATTGCTCAGCAAACTCAAGAGTGAGCATATCTGCAGCTAACTCACCGTCAGAAAGAATAATGCTATCTAGATCTTCTGGCTTTAACCACTTTTGTGCCACTTCATTAAATTTTTGTTGAAATTGCACAAAATCTTTTTGTTTTATTGATAAACCTGCCGCCATGGCATGACCACCAAATTTACCAATTAATCCGGGATTTTGACTATCAATATGCTCAAGTAAATCACGAATATGTAATCCTGGAATTGAGCGCGCTGAACCTTTTATTTCAGCATGTTCGAGATCATTATCATCTTCTTTGGCTTTAGCAAAGACGATACAAGGCCGGTGAAACTTCTCTTTTAAACGTCCAGCAACGATACCGATAACCCCTTGATGCCAATCAGCTTGAAACAGTGAAATGGCACTGGGTAAATTGCTTTCATCAAAATTAAGTGAAGTAAGTACTCGCTCAGCCTCAGCTTGCATGCCCTGTTCTATTTCTCGACGCGCTTTATTTAAATCATCAAGCTCTGCCGCCATTACCCTAGCACTAGATATATCGCTAGCAAGTAAACAGTTAATACCATAGGACATATCATCTAAACGCCCTGCGGCATTAATTCTGGGTCCTAAAGCAAAACCAAAATCACTGGCAACTAGCCGTTGTTGGTTTCTATTGGCTATTTCAATCAGTGCTTGAATGCCAGGTCTTGTTTGCCCCGCACGAATACGTTTCAAGCCTTGGGCAACTAAAATTCGATTATTGGCATCAAGTGATACCACATCAGCAACAGTGCCTAAAGCGACTAAATCCAATAACTGAGCAATATTAGGTTCAGCTATGACCTGCTCTTTGAAGTAACTTTGTTCCCGACAATACTTTCTTAACGCCAGCATTAAATAGAAAGCAACGCCGACACCGGCAAGGGCTTTACTCGGGAAATTACAGCCATGTTGGTTAGGGTTAACGATAGCATCAGCATTGGGTAATGAATGCCCGGGTAAATGATGGTCGGTTACAATAACCTGCATGCCTAGGTCTTTGGCACGTTTTACACCAGCAATACAGCTAATACCATTATCTACAGTAATTAGCATTTGTGCCTGTTGCTGTGCGGCAATATCTACAATTTCAGGTGTTAACCCATAACCATATTCAAAACGATTCGGCACAATAAAGTCGTGATTATTACTACCAAAAAGATTCAATGCTGTCATCATTAGTGCCGTGCTGGTTGCACCATCAGCATCGAAATCACCGACAATAACTATGCGTTTTTTCTCCAACAGGGCAAGGTGTAAAAGCTGACAAGCTTTATCAATGCCCATTAATGCCGTGGCATCTGCCATTCCCTGCAACCTAGCAACATTAAGCTCAAGTTCATCAGCAGACTTCATACCACGACTGGCATAAATTTGTTTTATCGTTTCGGATAAACTATTGGGTAAATGAGTGGTTGCAACCGGCACGCGGCGAATAATTTTTTTACTCATCTTTACTTATTCCTGAACAGGTATGATTAAGCTTAATTTTTAGTACAAAAAAAAGTACTTGGTGAAAATCAGCAAGTACTTTAAATGATGCTATAGCGATAGTATTAAATATTTTTTAATAATTCTTCTAATTGTGCTGGTGGTTGGTAGCCAGGAACCATCATACCATTTGGAAGAATGATTGCAGGTGTACCCGAAACGCCTATTTGACGACCAAAGTTAAACTGCGCTTCGATTGGCACTTCACAAATTCTATCGGCAACACCAGTGCCGGCTTTGGCTTTAGTTAACGCCAGCGCATTATCTTCATGACACCACACTGAACGCAGATCTTTAAAACCCTGGCTTAAGTTACCTGTTCTATCTTTAATACCTGAACGTGGGTAAGCTAGATAACGGAAAGTGATACCACGCTCATTATAATCAGCCATTTGACCATGCATTTTACGACAGTAACCACAAGTGATATCAGTAAACACTGTTACGACATATTTTTCATTTTCAGCTTTATACTCAATCATGTCATCTTTAAAAGTTTGCACACCTTCAAGGCGAATTTTGGCTAAACTTTTTTCTGCTAAATCAGTTACTGTACTGCCTAAACTATAAACCTTACCTTGAATAAAGTAATCACCATTATAGCTAGCATAAAATAACCCTTGATTGGTGATAAGCAAAGCAATACCTGGTACCGGTGTTTCTTCAACTTTCACAACAGTTAAACCTAAAGAGCTGTTAATTTTTGCTTTTAAAAGCTCTGCATCAAGTACTGTAGGATCATTGGTTGGTTTGGCCAAAGCCGCTGGCACACTAGCTTGTTCTACTGCATTAGCGTCTTGTGATAATAATGGTAAGGTAAGCGCGGCAAGTACTGCGCTTAAAAAAAACTTTCTATACATAATAATTCCTAACAAATCTCTAACAAACTTCAAATAAGTAGTCACAAAAAATCGACAATAATAAGCTCGATTTTAAATACTCATTTAAACAGACCCAATATTAAGCAAGGAAATTACAGCCATGAGCAATTATTTGCAACTTTAAATAGCAACTATAGTGAATTAACTTGTAAACAAAGATTAATGTTTTTGCTAAAATCCCACGCAAATAACTCTCCTTAGACTCAGAATTAGGTAAAGCATAATGAAAATCGGTTTATTTTATGGCTCAACCACTTGCTACACTGAAATTATTGCGGAAAAAATTCAAGCGATAATCGGCGCCGACTTGGTTGATATTTTTAATATAAAAGATCAACCATTAGCCCTCTGCCTTGATTATGATTTTATTATTTTTGGCATTTCTACTTGGGATTATGGTCAGTTACAAGAAGATTGGGAGTCGATTTGGAGTGATATTAATCAATTAGACCTCTCAGATAAGGTAGTGGCTTTATATGGTATGGGCGATCAAGTAGGCTATACCGACTGGTTTCAAGATGCCTTAGGTATGTTGCACGAGCAAGTTACCGCTCAAGGTGCAAATATGATTGGTTACTGGCCAAATCAAGGCTATGAGTTTGCCGCATCTAAAGCATTAACAGCTGATGAAAGTCAATTTGTCGGTTTATCATTAGATGAAGATACCCAATATAACTTAACCGATGAACGTCTAGATGCTTGGTGTGAGCAAGTCTTACTTGAATACAGCAGTTTGCTCTAGTTACTTCTCAATATATCCCTCTTTAACTCGGCACTTTAATTAGAAAGATATTGCCCTTGCGATAAATAGTTACAGCAAGGGCTAAAACCACTATAATTGCCGCCATATAAATTTATCAACCCTTAGTGAATTATCCCTTATGTTTGAGCAATTCGATCTAGATTCTGAATTATTAGCCAGTACTAAAAAAATTGGTTACACCAAGCCTACCTCAATACAAGAGCTTGTTATCCCTGAAGCGATGGTCGGCAAAGATATACTTGCATCAGCGCCTACTGGTACAGGTAAAACAGCCGCCTTCTTGTTACCTGTTGCTCAGCATTTATTAGATTATCCTCGTACTAAGCCGGGCTTTCCTCGCGTATTAATTTTAACGCCAACCCGTGAGTTAGCGATTCAAATTGGTGAAGATAGCGAACAGCTTACCGAACTTACTAAAATAAAAACCGGCGTTATTACTGGTGGCGTAAATTATGGCAGCCATAGCGATATTTTAACCACTACTACTGATGTCTTAGTTGCAACACCGGGTCGATTATTAGAATACATCGAAAATGAACAGTTTGATGCCCGTGAGATTGAAATATTAATTCTCGATGAAGCAGATCGCATGTTAGACCTAGGTTTCAGTGACACCATAAATCGCATTGTTGCCGAAGCTCGCTGGCGTAAACAAACTATGTTGTTTTCAGCAACGTTAGAAGGTGCAGGTGTACTTCGATTTGCTAAAGAAGTACTCAATGAACCTGTCTTTTTAGAATCAAACCCATCACGTAAAGAAAAAGCAGTTATTCATCAATGGCTACATTTAGCCGATAATGCTAACCATAAACTTAACTTACTGGTAAATACCTTAAAACAAGAAGGTGTTGAGCGTACTGTTGTTTTTGCCAACAAACGTGAAACGGTACAGTATCTATCAGGCAAGCTTTATGCTGAAGAGTTACCTTGTGTATGGCTTGAGGGCAAAATGCCACAAGATAAGCGCAACAAAGCTATCGAGCGCTTTAAAAAAGGCGAGGTTAAAGTTTTAGTGGCGACAGATGTAGCAGCCCGTGGTCTTGATATAGATGATATCAGCCATGTCATTAATTTTGACATGCCACGCAAGGTTGATATCTATATTCACCGTATTGGCCGCACAGGCCGTGCTGGTAATAAAGGCACTGCGATTTCTTTAGTTGAAGCACATGATATGGCAGTTATAGGTAAAATAGAGCGTTATACCAAAGAGCGCCTAACTCGTCGTGTTATACCTGGATTACGACCAAATAATAAAGAATCACGTGTTGTTAATAAAAAAGCAAAAGTTAAACTGACTAACGCACAGAAAAAAGCTAAAGCCAAAAAACAAATTAAGAAGAAAGCTAAACGAGCAAAAGCAGCGAAATAAGCTAACACTCGTATTACCTCCTCAACCGATACAATATTGTGATACTTTTGTTGATCTTAAGCCTAGCGATGTAATATTTCTGTCATAAAGCAATGCTGTAATAGCGCAGCATTCACTTTATGGATGAAGTTAACCACTATAATATTTGTTATACCTTGCTCTAAATGCTGGGCTGGTACAATAAGCAAGGTAATTCAAATCTGCATTAAAAGCTGAACTCAACTTAAACAACTCTTTAGATGATGCATACAATCGTTTAACCGATGCCAATGTTAGTTGCTCATTAGACAAAGACACAGAACTTAAATTCTTAAAACAATCTACGGGTTTTACTTTAGATGGTAAAACTTCATCAAAGAAACTACTGACACCTGAGCGTATTAACCTTACCAATAACTTATGGTTTACCGCCGACTACTTTACCGGTGTTAGTATAAAAAATAAGTTAGCAAATGACTGGTCATATAAAACGGGCATTTTTCCAGTGATGATTCTGATGAAATATCTATAAGCGATGCTAGCTATTTCGCCATGTTCACCACCAGTAAAAAACTAGCAAAAAGTAACCTTCTGGATAAGGGGGAAGTGAGTTTTGATTACGTTTATAACGATACTCATGAAGATGGTAACACACGCGATTTTTCACAAGTTATTAGTACCTCAAGCAAATTTAAGAAAAATGACTGGGGGTTGCTCAGTGATATCTCTTGGGGTAAAGGCGACCTAGGGCAAAGCGATATTTTTGGTGCTGTAGTAATGCCAACCTATCAACAAAGTGAGAAAGTTCAATGGGTAGCACGTTATACCTACATTAACAGCTCTGAAGATAATGGTGTTCGCCTTGGTCGCTATGATAGCAAAGTCATTGATGAGCATGGTCATAGCAGCGTATCTGGTGAGCGTGGTGATAAATACCAAGAGATTTATGGTGGCGTAAACTGGTATTTAAATGATCATAAGCTAAAGCTGCAAGCAGGTCTGCAATACGCAAAAATGGATGATAATGCCAATGATGGTGGCGCT
>Ga0105355_10002712_pt1 | contig 15848 bp, 18 predicted proteins | sample GOMGulsemesocosm_2_FD_83508 | JGI IMG/M metagenome (GOLD analysis project Ga0105355, IMG submission 83508) | Methane-oxidizing microbial communities from mesocosms in the Gulf of Mexico - GOM9C Gulf of Mexico | ecosystem: Environmental > Aquatic > Marine > Cold seeps | place: Gulf of Mexico... | reverse complement strand
TACCGTAACCCTACCTGGCTATGAAAAAGTTGATTTAGGGGTAATGCTTAACCTTTCTGATGAAGTACAGGTGCAGTTATCGGTTAATAACGTAACCGATGAAGACGCCTTAACAGAAGGTGACCCGCGTGATTCTTTATCATCAAACGGACGTTATATTTTACCTCGCACTGTCGACTTAAGCGTAAGCTATCAGTTTTAATATTATCCGTTTACTATTATCAGAGATTAACTGTGTCAAAATTAGTCTAGCCAATGCTATCCTAGTGAGTACTGGCTAGCGAACGCTAATGTAACTAGGGTTAACATTAAGTAGATAAACGGGTAATAAAAACATTGTTTAACGGGCAGCTACACTAGTTGCCCGTTTTGTTTGTAGCTAGTTTTTTCTCGAAATATCTCTGCTAATACCTTGTAACACCTTCTATAAGTATGTTTTCAATAAGGCTGTCATTGCACTGTTCAATGCGCTTGTATTGCTTTCATCTAGCCCCGCAGGGTGCAACTCACTAAAACGCCCAGAGTCGTTATCAAAATATAAGCCGCTACTGTCTTTAGCGAACTCTTGAGTAGCAAAACGCACTAAAACGTCTGCACCAATACTGATATCTTTACCGGCCACGCCAAAACCTTCTTTCACCATCTTACTCGCGAGTAACGAACCGGGATTTACGGCAATCATCAAGGGGGCATTGACCATCGTTTGAGACAGTGTTCGTGTCCACATGGTGATGGCTAATTTACTTTGTGCATAGGCTTCCATATCTGACAGCGCCTGTTTACCTTGTAATGCGGCAATATTTACTGGTGCTTGCGCAGCAGAAGATAAGTTTATTACCCGACCACTAGAACCTAAAAGCGACGCTAGTTGTTGAGTTAATAAATAGGGAGCAAACGTATTAACCACAAAGCGTGCATCTAAGCCGTCAACTGTTAACGGCGACGGCATTTTAAATACACCGGCATTATTGATTAAAACATCTAATTGTTGGTGTTTAGCAAGAATATTATCCGCGAGTGCTTTTACCTCCTCTAAACGCGATAAATCCGCGATATAGCTATGAATGCTGATACAGATACCATGTTCAGTTTGCTGAGCTTGTTCAGTGAGTTGTGCTGATACTATCGCTAACTTATCGGCATTGCGCCCATGTATGATTAAGTTATGCCCTAAACGTGCTAATACTGTTGCAGTGGCTAATCCAAGACCATCGGTTGCACCGGTGATCATGATTGTTTTACCGTTATTGTTGACTAAACCTTTCATAACATTACTCATCTTTCTCACCGTTGTTACCATGTTTATAGCGGCGTGCTTATCTTATTAACAGCCGCTTAGTTGTTAGCAAACACTTAAATATCGTTAAAGATATCGTTCTAGCTACCTGTATCAGTCACCCTTATCGACTAAGTTTAGATGTCTACCACCACTTTACCCATGGCTTGACCACTTGATAAACGTGCATGTGCTTCGCCTATTTGCTTTAGGGTGTACCGCGGCTCATCAAGTACCGGGGTTAAACCACCCGCTTCAACAATCTTAGTGATTTTAGTTAAAATGTCAGCATGTTGAGCGCGTTTATGATTATGTAGCATCGGAATTAACATAAACACTACATGCAATGATAAGCCTTTAAAATGCGCCGTTGTTAAATCTAAATCAACCATAGCAACAGTAGATGCTACCTGACCATTTAACGCGGCAGCTTCAAATGAGTTAGCCATGTTAGCACCGCCAACAGAATCAAACACAATATCAAAACCCACGCCATCGGTATGTGTTGCCACATAATCAGCAACACTTTCTGTTTTGTAGTTAATACCAGTGGCACCGAGCTGTGTTATAAACGCCAATTGCTGATCGCCACCGCCGGTTGAATAGACCTCGGCACCAAAATAATTAGCCAACTGTAACGCAATATGACCGACACCACCTGAGCCACCGTGAACGAGCACTTTTTTCGCACTGGCGTCACTATTGCTACTTTCAATGTTGGCGCGTATCAAACCTTCATAAGCAGTAATGGCGACTAAAGGCAATGCTGCCGCTTCACGCATTGATAAATTTTTAGGTTTATGGGCAATTAACTGTGTATCTGCCACCATGTATTGCGCTAACGTTCCTTGTAAATCAGCTAATCCGCCAGCACAACCATAAACTTCATCACCAACAGAAAATTGACTAACCCCCTCACCAATAGCGTCAACTGTTCCGGCAAAGTCCATACCGAGTACAGCAGGTAGTGCTGGTGCAATGGGTAAATCATCACCCATAGCTCTGATCATCGTATCGACGGTATTCACACTGGTTGCTGCCACCTTAACAAGTACATGGCCTGGGGTTACTTGTGGTTTGGTTACTTCTGCTGCTTCAAAAACGTCTTCGCTACCAAAACTTTTTACTATCATTGCTTTCATCATAATTTCTCTCCTGTCGTTGATGGCAGAAAGTATATTACCTAGCGATTAAATTGATAATACCTTAAAATAAAGAATTACTTTATACATTCCATTGATAATAGACGTTCACTATGAACATTGATCATTTAAGTTTATTCGTCCGTATTGCCACCACTCACAATATTAGTATGGCAGGTCAGGCGTTAGGTTTATCGCCTGCCGTTGCCAGTACCCATATTAATAAACTCGAAGAAAATCTTGGTATTCGCTTAATTCATCGCACTACTCGCAGAGTATCTTTAACACCTGAAGGGGAAGCTTTTTTACCCCATGCTGAAGATGTATTGGCCAGTGTTGAAGCAGCACGTGCTTCGGTAGGTGCTGGCAGTAGCTCTCCGCGAGGTACCTTGCGTATAGCAGCGCCGGCCTCCTTCGGCCGAATGCATTTATTACCGGCATTAAGCGATTTTTTTATCAAGTACCCTGAACTACGGGTCGACTTAAAGCTGTCTGATACCATTATTGATCTCGTTGAAGGGGGGTTTGATATTGCTATACGAAATTCAGCGTTAAAGGATTCAAGTTTAATTGCCCGAAAACTCTCACCTGATAATCGCATTCTTTGTGCCTCGCCTGCCTATTTAGCAAGCTATGGTGAGCCTCAAACGCCCTCAGATCTTACTCAGCACCAATGTATTACGCTAATGGGATTAGATAATTGGGCTTTTCATACTGCTAAAGGCCAGCAGAGTATTAAAGCAAAAGGTTGTTTTCGAACGGATAATGGCGAAGCCGTCAGAGATGCCTGTATTAATGGCTTGGGGATCACCATTAATTCAAAATGGAGTGTTTATAAGCAACTAGCTCAAGGAACGCTAGTGCCCCTGTTGAAAGATTACCCACTGGTTTCAGATACCGCCATTTGGGCGGTATATCCCAGTTCGCGGTTATTAGCCCCTAAAGTACGAGCATTTATCGACTACTTTGTTGATCACTTTGGTGACAACCCTTACTGGGAGAAAACGTCACTTTAGTAAAGTCTGCTGCGTGAACTCTAGGTATAATCGCTCTTTGATAGAAAAAGGGAATAAATGAAGCATGATAATCAACGACTCCCCTATTACCTTTCACTCAAAAAGTACTCGCCGAAACGGAACGCTAGAACTGATAGCTCAAGCCCGTATTAAGGGTAAACGTTTCCAAATCATCCATATCATAAGCCTCATAGCCCACATTAAGGCCTAGCCCAGAATCCCATCGATATTCCCAGCCAGCGGCTAGGTATAAACCAATACCTGAATCATCAGCAACTTTATGGTTGTTACTAAACAGATCATAGTGATAGTTATGTATTCCCAATTTACCGTATAAGCTATTGCGCTTTGATAGCGGCAATATACCTTTAGCCGCTAACACCACACTCGTAAATTCAATGTCATCAATTCCTTGGCCAAATAAATCATGATTTAAGTCAGTACAGTGCCAATCATTATCGCTGACTTCCCGACACTCCCAATCATCAATATCACCCCCTATATTTATCCCTAGCTCAATGGCAAAGTTACGGTTAACAGCATAGTTGTAATAACTATAAAATTGCCCAACACCACCGTTGTCGGTATCAATCCCTTCAAACTCGACGCCACCCGCCGCTATCTGCGTGCCGAAGGTGTGCCTTTTAAACTCTATTTTTTCATTCGCAATAGCGGCCGGCATACCACTAATACTGCCTTTACTCGTGGCTTCATGATTATCCTCATTATTACCTTCGGCTAAGGATACGGCACTTACCCCCGCTGTTAGCAATACGAGTACCGGTAAAAACTGTGTGGTTAAGCGCTTAATTACTATCGACAAGTTACTCTGTGATGTAGTTAAATTTTTCATCGTTATTCCTTTTAAATGACATTTTTTGAACGAGATGCTTAAAAGGTAATGATCAATAGCGATACGTACTGGCTATAACCAATAACGCTTACGCGCCATCTCTTTCCCAATAACTTAGCCATTAATTTAGCCAAAACATCTAGATATAGCTGTGAGAATTTTGTAGTAAAAATGTCAAAAGCTGTAAGGGTACGGAATAATAAACAGCACAATAATTTACAAATTTCCCCCTTGGTAAACTCAATCCATTAGTTTAACAGCAACAAACAAAGGCACGGTAAACACACAAAAAACATAATAAAGCATAATAAAAGTGCAGTTGTAACCAAGTAGAAACTTGTTTATGATGCTAAAGCTTAAGAATTTGCAGAAAAAACAAGCAGCTAAATAGATTTAAAATGATTTAAATCTACCAACTGAAAATAAGAATTAAGGAAGATAGTATGAGTGACACCCCAGAAAACACGCCCCCCGTAGAAAATTCCACCAGCCAAATAACATCACCAAAAGCATTAGGATTTGAATTTCGTGGTGACGGCACCGAATACTTCAAAATTTGGATTGTTAATGTGTTACTCACCATAGTTACCTTGGGTATCTATTCTGCCTGGGCGACAGTTAGAAACAATCGCTATTTTTATTCAAACCTTTACTTAGACAATGACAATTTTCGCTATTTAGCCGAGCCGCTAACCATTCTCAAAGGGAGAATTATCGCGTTAGTGGCGTTTATCGCCTACTACGCCACCTCTATTTTCGCTCCCACTATTGCGATAATTTTAATGGTAGTACTAATGATTGCGATACCTTATTTGATTAATCAGTCGGTAGCCTTTACTAACCGGATGTCATCTTATAAAAACATTCAATTTCGCTTTAAAGGCTCTTATGGGCAAGCATTTATGGTTATTTATGTGTGGCCAATATTAGGTATGCTGACCTTAGGTATTCTGTATCCTTTAGCACTACTTAAAGCCAATGAGTATTTTGTTCGTAATAGCAGTTATGGCACCAGTAAATTTGATTTTAACGCCACCTACAAAGACTATGGAATGATATTTTTAATCACTATCGGTATTTCCTTAGCGGTAGGATTACCGGTTGCCCTGCTCACTTATTTAGTGCCCGCATTAGCCATAGTGTCACCTGTGGTCTTTGGTTTGGTCTATTTCGGCTTAATTGTCTATCTTTTAGTTTCTTTTACTAACCTTTTTTACACCAGCTTAAGTTTGCTAGATCATAAATTTGAAGCGACACTTACCGTTACTGGCCAAGCAAAAGTTATTTTGATTAATTTACTACTGACCTTAGTGACCTTTGGTTTATATCTACCAGCAGCAAAGGTCCGCATGGCTAAATATATCTGCTCATGTATCACTATGCATGCAAGTGGCAGTTTAGATAACTTCAGTGCTGCAGAAAAAGAAAGTATCAGCGCCTTAGGTGAAGAGTTCGGCCAAGTATTTGATTTTGCCTAACCACCACTGATGATATTCATTGAAGGAACGTACCTCGATGGTAAAACCTCTAAACGCCAACCCGCGCGTTTAGAGGTAAATGCTGACCATCAAATAACCCATATTCATCTGCATGATCCGCAACAAACCTTATCATTTGAACAGCAACATTATGTTATAGAATCTCGTTTAGGCAGCACCCCTAGAGAGATTTCTTTTAATGATAACCAACTGTTTGTTTGTGAAAACCATGATGAGATTGATCGTATCAACACTTGGCACCCTGATAAACAAGTAACGAATAGCCGTTGGTTACACAACATTGAGGGCAATGTTAAGTTAATTTGCCTCTCTACTATTACTACCGCATTGCTGCTCTATGGCATTATTGTTTATGGTATTCCTAATACAGCGAAGTTAATGGCGCACCACGCGCCGCACTTTTCTTCGGAGCAACTTGTTTCAAGTTTAGATATTTTAGATAAAACTGTGTTTGACCCCTCTGAGCTTTCACCTGAGCGACAGCAGGAAATAGTAGCGTTAGCCGCCCCGTATTTCGCCGAACATGCCGACATAGCCCCGCAACTTAAATTTAGATCAGGAATGAAAGCGAATGCCTTAACACTGCCTAATGGCATCATTGTCTTTACTGACGATTTTGTTAATTTGACCCAGTCGAATGACGAACTGGTGGCAGTGTTGTTTCATGAGTTAGGGCATTTAACCCATAAGCATATGACTCAGCGTATGATTCAAGATGCGATGTTAACGATCTTTATTATCTTTATCACCGGCGATGTTGAAACCTTTGACCTAGTAACCGGCTTACCCACGTTGCTGCTTGATTTAGCGTATTCTCGTGAGTTTGAAATTGAAGCAGATAGCTATGCGTTTTCGCTATTAAATAAACATAACATTCCATTAACCAGCTTTGCCGATGCGATGACCCATTTAGAAGATTATTATCGTGATGACAGTGAAGATATTCACAGTGATAGCGCGGTAGAAGTGAATAATAAAAGCCATAAAAGCTTATCTGACTTCTTCTCTACTCACCCCAATACTCAAGAAAGGATCAATCGAGCAAAACAGCTTAGTGAACAAACTTCTGAAGGATAGTGTTTACTGTAATCCCCTTATTTAGCGCTGAATGCAGTAAATTAAGTCTGTAGGTAAAATTGATTAGACTGATTATATTATTAAGTAACAACCATAAAAGTCATTGGTGACTGCTAGCGGTTATGCTTGTTATTAGCTGTAACTTAATCAGTATTATTTTGCTTTACTCGGTAATGTTTACTTTATATACACCGGAGTTCCCAGTGTCACCAGCGAAAACAACTCAACAATATCGGCATTGCGCATGCGAATACAGCCATGTGATGCCGGTGTACCAATCAAATATTCTTCATTAGTGCCATGAAAATAGATATAACGCGCAAAGCTATCAACATCGCCACCTAAGTTAACCGAGGGCTCTAGCCCGGATAACCGTAAAATACGGGTAAGAATGTAATCCCCTTGCGGTGCAACTTGAGGAGCTGTCATCTCGATTTTTACTTGTTCAGCAGTAGCTACTCGGCCAACAAACCGTGTGCCTATTGGCATTTTATCACCAATGCACTCTTTAATAGTATGTAAGCCTATTGGCGTGCCGTAGCTATTTTTTTGACATGATATTCCCTTGCTGGCAGTGGAGATATCATACTGACAATGTACCTGAGCTTGCTTACCACCAACGATATCAAAAACAGTGCACTGTTGCTGTTCAACACTCACTTGAATGGCATAACGGCTAGTTGAGCCTTGTGTCAGCTCAGGCATTAGCACTGGTATTAACTCTGATGTCACGCCTTGCTCAATTCCTTGCTCCATTCCTTTATTAAGGTGTTGCGTACGTTGCTGGCTATGTTCTTGACTATGTTGTTGTGACAAGTATTGCTCTAGGGCTTTATCAATCATCATTATTTATCTTAGCTAATGTTTGAGTTACTACTCTACTGAGTACTTCTTTTATACGCTATCGGTTCTTAATATCATGCCTAACATCATATCTAATATTATGTGTTCAACAATGAGCTTAACTTAACGCCTAATTTAACGTCTAATTTAATGCTTAGCTTAATCTAAAGTATGAATGCTTAACACGTGTTTCTTGGAGTTTTCTGTAGCATTCATGCTCTGTATTTCTTGCTGCTAATAGCATTTACTAAGCTATAGACATGGTAGCCTTTTTTCTAGTTGATAGTAATATTTTGACATTAATAATAAAACAGATACAATATCCGTAACTGGTTACACACATTCAAGAAGAGGCCCACATGAAAGCATATAAAGAATTAGGTCATATCATATTAGGTACGGCACTTAGATCGTTAGCCGAGCAAGTATCTCAAGATGCTGAAAATATTTATGCTAAATTTGAGTTTGCTATCGAACCTAAATGGTTTCCTGTTTTTTATGTACTTGCTGCTAAGGGTGCCGATTCAGTAGTAAATATTGCTAAAGAGATCCAGCAATCGCATGTCTCGGTAAGTAAAATAATTAAAGAAATGAAGACCGCCGATTTAATTAACACTCAAAAGTCACCTTCAGATTCTCGAGTAACCTTAATTACCTTAAATCAGAAAGCACAAGCAATGATTCCGGCAATGGAACAACAATGCCAAGCGGTTGACACTGTGATAACCCAATTAACTGAAGATAGCGGCTTTGATTTATGGCAAGCAATTTCAGCTACCCAAGCGCAACTTAAGCAACGTTCATTAAGAGCAAGAATAGATAACCATTGCGCACCAAATAACATTAACATTGAAGATTACACGGCCAAATATCAGCCAGATTTTAAGGCGCTAAACGTCGCGTGGATCAGCCAGCATTGGCAACTAGAAGCACCAGATTTACACGCCCTAGATGATCCTCAAGCCTATATTATCGATCAAGGTGGCAGCATTATTTTAGCAATAGACAGTTTTGCGACAGGCAATCAGCAGGTTGTTGGTTGCTGTGCGTTAATTGCCATGGGCAACAATAACTATGAATTAGCAAAAATGGTGGTATCCCCTACGATTAAAGGCAGAGGTATTGGTTATATACTCGGAAAAAACATTGTTGAACGGGCGAAAAGTCTCGGCGCTAAACGTTTATACCTTGAAAGTAACTCATCCCTAACTCCTGCTATAAATCTCTACCAAAAACTTGGCTTTAAACATATTAGCGCTGCAAGCTCTCCTTACCAACGCTGTGACGTACAAATGGAGTTGCACTTATAAATTAACACAGATACGGAATGTGCTGCAGTTGCCATATTTAGTTACCTTATTTAGCTCGCACTTTATCTGCAAACTAAATAAGTAAGCAACTCTCCTCTTAAGGTTAACTGTGTGGCTAATCCTGTGAAGAAATTGTTACTTTGCCACTTAATATCTGCGCAAACATTTTCCAATCTCCCATCAAGCTGTATAAAGGGTATTTGAAAGTAGCAGGTTTATTGTGCTCAAAAAAGAAATGCCCAACCCAGGCAAAACCATACCCACACACTGGCACTGCTAAAAAATACCAACCGTTTTGCTGCCATAAGCCTAACAACACCAGCACAATAATTAATGCTGAGCCAATAAAGTGTAAACGTCGGCAAGTTACGTTAGCATGCTCCCTTAAGTAATAAGGGTAAAATTCATTAAAGCTATTATATTTAGTCATGAGTATACCTTCCCATTAGTTTTTATATGATGGATCAATTCGATCAAGCTTACGTAACAGCCCTGGCCAAGCCAAAGCGCCGCCCATATTGTTAGTGACTGTTTTTGCTTGCGCTTGCATTGTTTCAGTAATGATATCTGGAACATAAGTTAACTGCTCAGCAGTTAATGCCTTTAGTTGAATGCGACAGGCCGACTCTAAAATATACATCCCTAAAAAAGTATCAGCAATGGTTGATGCACAAGTTAATAAGCCATGATTACGTAAAATCATAAAATTATTGCTACCTAAATCATTGACCAAACGTGGCTTCTCATCTTCACGCAGCGCAACGCCTTCATAGTTATGATAACTAAGGCTTGATAGAGCAAATAATGACTGCTGCGACAATGGCAGTAGTCCATGTTCTTGCGCAGAAACCGCCACACCATTGATAGTATGCGTGTGCATCACGCAATGGGCATCTTCACGAGCTTGGTGAATAGCGCTATGGATAGTAAAACCAGCAGGATTTACATCATAGGGACTCTCGAGCACTTTATTTCCAGCTAAATCAACTTTCACTAAACTACTGGCGGTGATTTCTTCAAAAAAGCATCCATAGGGATTAATCAAAAAGTGATTTTCAGGCCCTGGAACTCGCGCCGAGATGTGGGTAAAAATTAAATCATCCCAGCCATAATGAGCAACTAGCCGATACGCTGCGGCTAAATCTACTCTTAACTGCCATTCTTCGGGGCTAACTTGAGATCTCACTGACGCTATCTTGTTATTATTTTCAAGTGTACTCATCTGTATTCCTTGAGGGTCATAGTGAATTTTATTATTACCGATGACATTGCCAGCAACTGTCAACTAGTTTACATTTGATGCGTAACTTTTAGCCTTTTCATAATAATTGCGACTAACTTAGGTCGCGTTTATTCTCCTCAATTCAAATAAAAGATAACGATGGCAACAGAAATAGCGCTAAGTTTAGAGAATAATAACTGGTTAAATAGTTTACCGACCAAGGTAAAAGCACAATTAATCTCGGCGGTAAAAATTAAACATATGCCCGCACAGCAACGCGTTCACAGTAAAGACGAGCAAGCAGAGGGCTTATATTGCTTACTTGCTGGAGAATTAAAAGTGTGCATAAATACTGCACAAGGGGCTGAGTTTGTTTTTACCCGCATTCAACCGGGAAACTGGTTTGGCGAAATAGCTATTTTAGATGGTGGCGGTAGAACCCATGATGGCGTAACCGTAGTTGATAGTGTTATCGCTATGATCCCACAACACACCATACGTACCCTTTGCGAGCAGAATATTGAACTCTATAAGGCGCTGGTTACACTACTTTGCAACCATTGCCGTTTTGCATTTAATGCTATTGATGAAATGCTTAAAAGTACCAACGAACAGCGCTTAGCCACGCTTATCGCCACGAGCGTAGCAGAACATCCATCTGCAGTAATCCGTATCAGCCAAGAAGAGCTAGGCGCTCAGATAGGCATATCACGCCAAAGTATTAATAAAATTCTTAAAAGCTGGCAAAATCATGGTTGGATCAATAGAATTTATGGTGGTATTGAAGTCATCGATGTCGATAAACTCACCAAAATATCCACAAGCAATCACTCATAACCATAATTAGTAAAATAATGAATACAATAATTAATCGCAATCACACATAGGTATATTTTGTTTACTCAAATTCACTTACGCTCACTAACATGGTTACTATTCTTAGCCGTTTCTAAGGTCGCTTATAGTAATCAAATTGCGACACTGGATGTTGCGATTAGCAATAATGCGGTAGCGGCCGCTAAAACCACTGATGGTTGGCAGCTATTATCGTTCAACGGCTTAACCAAAAATAAAGATTGGCGGGCGGTAAGCAATATCGCTATGGGCATAGATCTAACCACTAAAACATCATATCAAATTAATAATGTGCCATTTAGCTCCGGGCGTTTGGCCAGTATTGCCGCTACCGTAAACAACATGGTGTATCTATTTGGCGGTTATACGGTGAGCGAATCTCACGATGAAAAATCCATGGCAGATGTTTACCAATATGATCCACAATTAAAAAATTCTCCTTATTTACGCAAATGCTCATCCCTGTTGATGATACAGTCGCCCTAGTTTATCAAGATCGTTACATCTATCTCATTTCCGGGTGGCACGATGTCGGTAATATTACTGATGTGCAGATTTTAGATACGAAGAATAAACGTTGGTATTTTGGTACCCCTTTCCCTGGACAACCCGTTTTTGGGCATGCTGGTGGTATAGTAGCCAATAACATTGTCGTTATTGATGGTGTAAAAGTCGCTGGACTCAATGAGGGTAGCGTCAGTATAAAATGGCGAAGCAATCATACTTAGGAGAAATTGATGCCAATGACTTCACTAAGATACATTGGCAACAACTTCCCCACCACCCAGGGAAAGTTAAATATCGAGCCGCTAGCACTGGCGCTAATCAACGGGGAAACATCCTCTTTGCTGGGGGCAGTGATAATCCATATAACATTAACGGCATTGGCTACAATGGTATTCCCAGCAAAGCGAGTAATGACGTTTTTAGCTGGAATATAAAGACTAAGCAATGGCAAGTGCTACCACCGCTAAGTCATGCCAGCATGGATCATCGCGGTTTATTAACGGTAGATAATCACTTCTATATTTTAGGTGGTATGAATAACAACCAACACGTCAGCGATAAAGTCATTAGCTACCAAGTTATCAGCACCAAATAAGGTATAATAGTCGTAACCAATTAAATTACATCGGATGACATACTCGAAAATTATATTTAAATGGCCGTTGGGTTCGATATACATAAGCAATATACCCTGAGCAACATCCTAATATTATTGCTGGTATCGCACTAGGGCCAAGGAATAACCAATGAGCGAATATTGCGCCGATCATCGTTAATACCAGCAATATAGCGCCATAAAACTGCTTTGAAGGCAAAAATAGTAGCATGGCGGCTACGACTTCTATCGCACCGGTAACATAACGAAGCCATTGTCCAAAACCGATAAGTTGAAATTCTACAATCATCATTTCAACGCCGATTAACTTTGCACAGCCGGCAGCAAAAAAACTTAAAGCCACGACTGATTTTAGGAGTAAAAAACTATATTTAGGAAGATCTTTGTTCATAATTTTATCTATATTCCAAATGTAAATATATACTGAATTCGATAATCATTTACGAAGGATTTCTAATGATGCTCATTCACTCTATCCTCTGTTACTTACAGCGTTAATAATCACCAAATAATGGCGGATAATCACACCGTTTGATGAGCCACGGCTAATGTTAGTTGTAGCAATGCTTTTCGTAGCTTGTCTGCCAAAGTATTCTCCAAGAATTGACCTTGTTCACTATCAAACCGCTGCTCGAATGGGCCAACACTCAGCCTATCTACTATATGAGCACCAAAATGTGGTGCCGATTGTTCTGCAACGTTAAGTACATTACTACCACCATTCGGACCTACCGAAGCAGACATAATAAACATTGGCTTATCTTGGTAAACCTTCCTATCAATACGAGAGGCCCAATCGAAAATATTTTTATACGCTGCGGTATAAAAGCCATTATGCTCAGCGTAAGAAATCAATAACGCATCCGCTTGTGTTACTTTTTCAAAAAATTGCTTGGCTAATGGATGTATACCGTTTTCATTTTCACGATCAATACTATAGATTGGCATTTCGTAATCATTAAGATCAATAATTTCAACATCGGCTTCAGTATAAATTTCTTCTTTCAATACCTGTCCGGCATGTTTTACTAACGCTTTATTAATTGAGTTGCGGCTGCTAGTGGCTGCAAAAGCTAATACTTTCATTGATTAAATCCTGTTGTACAATTTACGATGTGGAAATGATACTGACATTGCAAAAAACTAACAATGTGCGAAAATTCTATACATGTGCGCATTTTTGCAAAAGCAAGGAATATTAGGAGCAGCAATGAACAACTGGAATGAAATAAAAACCGCTTATATGGTGATAAAATCGGGCACAGTAAGTGTTGCCGCCCAGGAACTCGGTGTACATAGAGCAACAGTGATCCGACATATAGATGCGCTTGAACAATCACTTGGCACTAAGTTATTCATTCGACACTCTTACGGATATTTGCCGACAGAGGCAGGTAAAGAGCTGTTAAAAGTAGCCGAAATAACTCATGAGCAGTTTAACCATTTTGCCAGCCGAGCTAAAGCCACCCATAGTGAATTAGAGGGCGACTTTGTCATTAGCTCGTTAGAGGCTATTTCTCCTCTATTACTTCCTGCGATTAAAGGCTTTCAAGAAAATCACCCCAAGATAAAGATTAACTTTCAATCCAGTCCTGAGATTTTCAAACTTGAATATGGCCAAGCTCACCTTGCCATTCGAACCGGAGCAAAACCTAAGGAAGACGACTATGTCTGTTTACCCTTTTTCGATTTGGGTGTCGGTCTTTACGCTCACCAAAGCTATCTTGCTAAGCATGGCTGTCCTAAAAATATCAATGAATTAATAAAACACAATTTCGTTGGTAGCGTCACCTCAAACGCGAAGCCTCTTTTTCAACAATGGATGCATGAAAACATTCCAACTGAACAGGTGGTATTTCGTACTGAAAATCCACTAGTACAAAGTAAAGCGATACTAACGGGGCTAGGTATAGGTGGAATGATACATCATGAAGCTAAATCACAACCGGGGTTGATTAACGTCTGTCCGGAGCAACACTGGATTGTGAATAACTGGATAGTTACCCACGGTGATTTACATCGTTCAGAGAAAGTACAAGCATTTTTAACAGAGCTTAAACAAACGCATTACCTTGAGCAAGTTAATGCAATGCTTGCACCACAAGTATAGTTTTACTCCAACTAATGAGATTGATAATAAACGCTAGCTTACAATATAAAAAATGTAAAAAGTGGACACTTTAGCCATATTTTATGTTGTTGCCACGCGGTAGAATTTAAGCATCTACCACAATAATGATGTTTAACGTTTATGTTCAAACCATTTAATAAATTTATTTTCTCTTTAAGTGCACTTATATTGAGTAATACCGTAAGCGCCTCATTAATTACAAATGGTAGTTTTGAGCAACTCACTTTTGCTGATAACTCGACTGCGACTGGAATTGTCAGAAATATTGATTTAGCCAAATTTTCTTCAAGAATGAAAGCGTGGGATGTGTATACCGAGTTACCAGGCTGGACCACAAGTTATGGTAGTGGCATTGAATTACAAAAAAGAGTCGTTGTTGCCGCGCAAGATGGTTCAAATCATGTTGAGCTAGACTCTCACCCAAGAGGATCATCAAACTCAATAATGACTCAAAGCATCAATAACTTAACCATTGATGATGATTATCTATTAGCATTTTTCTATAAACCTCGCACAAAACGTAACGCTGATAATGGTATTAATGTTTTATGGCATGAGTCTAGCGTTGATTTAACCAATAGCGATGCAATGAAAAAAGAAATTGAACTTTCAGTAAATGGTACATCGACTAACACCCCTAATTGGGTTCAGCACTCAATTATTCTCAACGCAACAGCCGAGCTGATGAATATTAGTTTTGGTGCCTTTGGTAAACAAAATACCTTAGGTGGCTTTATTGATAATGTTTCTTTATTGCACGTCGAAAATACGACGTTAGCTCGTACTGCTAGTGTTCCAGAACCATCCAGCATCGCCTTATTTTTATTAGCTATTACTGGCATAGCTTTTCGTTCAACTAAACGTTCAAGATAAATTTAGCTGTATCTTGTTATTTAATGAGATGCAGTTGAGTGATATTTTCCCTCTGTTCCTCATAAATAACACAGGAGTGTTAACTCACTAGTGAAGCTGGAGGGTTAGGATAAAAACGCTATAATTTCTGAAAAGTCATCAATACCTAATAACTCAGCTTTTTGAGCTAACTCACTGTAATCTTTCTGCTCTTTAGCCGAAATATATAAGCAATCGAGCATGAATAATAACAAAGCATTGTCATAACTAGCCTTAACCTTACCACTGCTGAGTTTATCTAAATGGGTAATTCTCTTAATTAACTCGGCATCAAGGTGCCATAACGATAGCATAAAAGATGATGCCGAAAAAATACTCACTCCCATAGAGTCCCTCACGTACTGATTTAAAGAATCCAAATCAGCTATCCCTTGCAATGAATAGAGCATCAACTCATGCTTGGAAGCTTGACTGTGACATAATAGAAAAACACCTAATAAAGCCAAGCTAAGTATTTGCTCTGTTAACGCGATATCACCTTCATACTCTTTAGTTGTTGATTTACGTATTAGGGAAAATAACTTTGGTGCCTTTAAAAAAGCGAGAGTATATTGACTGGCAATAGTCTCATGCACTCTCCCAGTAACTG
>Ga0105355_10002701_pt1 | contig 15879 bp, 12 predicted proteins | sample GOMGulsemesocosm_2_FD_83508 | JGI IMG/M metagenome (GOLD analysis project Ga0105355, IMG submission 83508) | Methane-oxidizing microbial communities from mesocosms in the Gulf of Mexico - GOM9C Gulf of Mexico | ecosystem: Environmental > Aquatic > Marine > Cold seeps | place: Gulf of Mexico... | reverse complement strand
TCAACAAGAGCTATTGTGGGCAAAGGAGGTATTAAACTTATACTATTCAACTATTGATACTAACTTATTACCATTTAAAATAAATACTATTTTTCAACAATTTAACTTAGAAAAAGAGAAAGTTCCGCAATTTAAAAATGTACCTTATCCTTTCTCAGATAAAGTTGTATCAGATGTAAGTTATCAGCAACTTATCACTTTGTGTCAACAACGTCGCTCTGTACGTTGGTTCAAACCTAAAGCTGTTCCTAGAATACTATTAGAGCAGGCAGTTGAAATAGCCTCTTTGGCGCCAAGTGCCTGTAACAGGCAGCCATTTATATTTAATATTGTTGATCAACAACCATTATTAGCTGAATTAGCTAGTTTACCTTTAGGCACTGAAGGGTTTGCCCACAATATTCAATGCATAGTCGTGGTATCAGGAAATTTATCTTATTATCCAACAGAGCGTGACCGACATTTAATTTACATTGATAGCGCACTCGCTAGTATGCAATTTATGCTCGCTTTAGAAACTTTAGAATTAAGTTCTTGCGCCTTAAATTGGCCTGATATTGAAGCCAAAGAAGCAAAGATCAGCCAACTTTTAAACTTAGCTGATAGTATCAGACCTACTATGTTAATCGCTGTGGGTTATGCACAAACAGATGGCAAAATACCTTACTCACAAAAAAAATCAGCCAAACAACTTATTAACTATATAACACCATGAAAATTGCAATTTTATCAAACAACGCATCTAGCTTTATAAAACCAATGTCGATAGGTTTACAAACTATGCTGAAGCAGTTATCGGTTCAAGCTGATATATTTGATATCGGGTTAGCTGCACTTAATTATAGTGATAGTGGTACCCTCAAAATAAAATGTAAAAATACAATTAAGTCAGTAATCAATTTAGTAAAGCCAAAAGCATATGCTTTGCATCAAACAACAAATTTATCTGAAGTAAATAACTTAGAAAGTAAACTGAAAGAATATAATGCGATCATCGTTGTATGTAATATTCCTGATGCGTTTGAAAGGCATAAGTTACATAGAATAGAAGATATCAGACAAAAATTAAAAACCCCTATTATTTTGTATCAAAATTACTATCTGGCGACACGTGGCGCTTGGAGTCGTAAGATCATAAAATCTGGCGGGTTTGGTTTAGAGCGTTTTGATTGGTATTTAGCTGCATCGGTTAGCAATATTTATTCATTAAGCCAAGAAGCTCACCCATTGTCTGTTATAGGTCATGATCTAAGAGATGATGTTCTAAAACCATCAGAAAAGAGCACCTTTAAAGTATTATTAGATTTTAAACGCAAAGGGTTTGAACATTACCGAGCACTACAAATACAGGCATTAGAACAAACCAATACCCCTTATACACAGCTTTGTGGTACCTACAGCCAAGCAGAAATCAAAAATATTTATCAGCAGCATAGTGCGTTATTTTTATCATTCAAAGAGTCGTTTGGATTACCCATTATTGAAAATCAATTATGTGGTAATTATATATTTACGCCATTTAATCATTGGGTGAGTTCTCATTACATAGATAAACAAGTTCATCTACCTGGTGAGGGGCTATTAGGTGATAGTTTTATTGTTTATAATAACGACTTACAGCAATTAAAAAACACCTTAATCGAGTGTGAAAATAATTATAATGCAGGAAAAATATATCAGCAGTTTAAAGTGCAATATCCTCAATTTTATCAAGGTGATTTAACCGTGTTCAAAACCTTCATTGATAAACTCAATAATGGTGAAATTCATGCTAATTCACATAAACAATACTTACCATTGAATAAAGGAATTATTTATGATGAAAGTGGAATTTAAAGTTTTTTATAAACTTTGGTAGCAAACCGCCTCAAAATGCAGATTTTAATCGGAGCAGTTGCATGAGAACACACACTTTTTTAGCCATATATAGTAAAGGTGGTCATAAAGAAGAAATGGATAGATTATTAACCTTATTAAAACAACTAAAGCCCAAGCTAAAGTTTGTTTCAATTGCTGATATGCCAGATTGTTTTGATGCGATGGAACATTTTATATGCCCAGAACCCAGAGACAAATTTAATAAATGGAGTATGCCTTTTCGACAAATATACTCTAGTTGTACTACTTTTATTCAAACACTCTACTTATTGAAAAACTATAAAATATCAGGTTTGATTTCAACGGGAACGAGTATGGTGATCATTCCAGCTTTATTATTTCGACTACTAAACAAAAAAGTGATTCATATAGAAGATTGGTCAAGATTTAATACCCGCTCTTATACTGGTAAGATAATGTATTATATTGCTGATACTTTTTATGTACAAAATAAATCACTATTAAAAAAATACCCCAAAGCAGTATACTCTGGAAGACTATGAATATATTTACCACTGTAGGAAATACGAGGTTTGATGCACTCTTTGAAGAAATAGACAAAATTGAAAATCATCAAAAATGGCAGTTAATACATCAAATATCTGATGGGCAGTATCTCCCCAAAAAAGGTTCTTATTTTAGATTTGTAGATAATATAGATCAGTATTATGCTGATGCAGATATTGTGATCACTCATGGTGGTGCAGGGACTATATTTAAGCTGCTAGAACTTGGAAAAAAAATAATTGTCGTTTTAAACTCCCACCGATTAGACCCCCACCAAACTGAAATTGTAAATTATATCCATGACAATGAATATGGATTAGCCTGCTTTGACTTGGGGCAATTACCTGGTTTACTGAATAAAATTACTGATTTTTCACCTACAAAATATAAAAAACCAGCCTTTTTTAAGACGGCTGATATTATAGAAATACTTGATATTATGTAAATTTAAAAATGACCCATTTGATTTTATTTAAGCGAAATATAAAAAATATAGATTTGGTCATCATAAATGCAATTGAGCGTGTTTGCTTAAAACAAAATAAACAGAAATATGCGCTAACAGCATAAGAAATGACACTCGCTATTGCTGCGCCTAGAGGTCCATATAGTGGTATTAATAGTAAATTTAAAGAAATGTTGCTTACTGCCCCTGCTAGTTGGCTAAATAAAGAAAATTTCGCTAATTTATTTGAAACCAACCACTGACTTAACATTACCCGCATATATATAAATAAGCTGGCAAAAATATGTATCTGTAATATTGTACTTGCTTGGTTATAGGCTTGTCCGTATAGCATTTCAATTAACCAAGGGCTGGCAATAAAGATACAAATACTTAATATCAATGCACTCATAAAGAGATAATCAAAGCTTTGTTGCAATACTTTCAAGTAACGTACATTGTTGTTTTTTGCTAATGAGATTAAAGATGGAAATAATGCAGTGATCACAATTTGGGGCAATATATACCAAACTTCAGATAACCTAGCTGCAACTGAGTAAATACCTACAGCTTCATCACCGACCATATACTCTAGCATTAAAATATCAATTTTAAGGTAAATAACCGCAGCAAGAGATGAAAAAATAAGATATTTTGATTGTGAAAATACATCGATAAAAATACTTCGATTAAATTTGGGCATTATTTTTTCTGAGGTATATTTTTTATAAAGCACGTAATAACCACTATTTTTGATGATCACCTCAAGACCCATAATCATAATAAGCGGTATATAACTTTGATACAGATAGATAAGCAAGAGTTTTAACGCTGCAAATAAAATAAAACAGCCTGAACGCCAATAAACTAACTTTTTAATATCAGATTGATGTTGAAACCACCTTTCATATACTTCAAAAGCATTAAAAATATGCGCAAATAATAACATCGCGATTAACTGGGGTTTCCAGTTAGCACCGTATATGTAAAAAGCCGCTACTATGACCCCTACAGAGACAAAAAAAGCAGTTATAAATCTAGCCTTAAAACAACTTGCGAGTAAACTGGCTGTAATGCTCGGATGCTCGCTAAGCTCTCTCAGTAAAATATTGCCTATGCCTAGACTAAAAATAGGAATAAACAAAGCAACTAAAGAGAGTAAATAGTTATAACGACCAAACTCTTCAGGGCCCAATAAACGTGCAAACATAATCGAGATCAATAGCCCTAGGCTAAGAAGTAAAGTTTTCTCCGATAAAAGCCATAAAGAGTTTGAAATTATAATGTTATTTTTTAACCAGCCAAAATTTAAGAACCTGTTAAGCTTCATTTTAATTACATCTTTTAGCTAAATGACATAAACGATGAGATGGACACAGTAGATTGCCATGTGCATCTAATTCACCATTTAGTAAATCTGTACCAGCATGTGAACACCATCTAGGGTATGAATAAATTGTTTTTTTGAACATGATTTTTATTGTTTTATCATCAAATTCTATAGGCTGTATACTCGTTTGTTTTTTTTCCGCAGGGGCAAAAATAGTATCTACAGATTCTGGTTCAAACGTACCTGAAGCTGTTAATTTTTCAAGACTTAAGTTTTCAAATTTGTTTGCCTTTACTTTAATATAATTATAAATAACCTTTTTATGAAACTCTGGTTTTTCAGTGGTGCAACGCATTGACAAGGTTGCACGGGTTTTGTCTGAGGTGTTAATTATTGAACCATGAAGTAACTCAGCCTTGAAAATCAATGCATCTCCTGGATTCATTTGTGATACATATTGCTGAATAGGATAAGTTTTAATACCATTGGCTATTTCTTGTTTTTTTATATCAAATTTTGGCTGATAATCTGCACTTTGTGGCAATATTGCAAGGCCATTATCTTGTGTTGCTTGAGTTAAAGATAACCAAATATTAATGGTGTTTTTTGGGTGATATCGCCAAGAATCTTTATGTTGCCCATGGGGATTTAACTTGCCACGTCCCATTTTTGATTCAATTAATGCTTCATGGTCTTTTATTTCTTTATAAGGCAAATGTAAGCGAAAATTTGGTTGTAACTCAATGTATGGGCTTGCAACATGTGGTGCAAGCAAGCGTTTCATAATTGAGGTTTGTAAAATTAGAGTCGCTTTATTATGGCGTACTTCAAGTGCATCATTAATGATTTGTTTAATGCTTTTAAGTTTATGAATATTGGCTAATTGGTTTAGGTTAAGAGAAAAAAAATCTTGTATTAATAACTCAAACTGCTGTTGTAAGTTTAATTGAGAGATAATGTCTTTAACTATGATAATATCGCCACTTTCAATTAAATCAATGACTTCTGATTCATCAACGGTGTCATTTCTGAGTACAGAAAAATAGCTTATGTTGCAGTTTGATAAATCAATTAACTGATTAAATACCGCTTTGTTTTTATAATATTGTCGAACAAAACGATAATAAAAGCCTAGTTTTTTTCGTACTTTTTGTTTTATGTTGATGATTTTTAATCGCCTTTTTATTTATAAATTACATTTAGTGATTTGAGTTAATTAATAGATCGCTTCACAAGTTGCTGGTGTAATTTGTTTGCTTTTTCTATCAGTGACTTATTAACAGGCTTAAGGTCAATATCATGTGTTTTAAGTTTACGGATCATTGGTACTGATTTTAATAATTTAACAGGTTCAAGCTGTAAATGTTGTGCTAAGTGACTCAAACTCTTTTCTGGTGATTGGCATAAAGTATCAAAATTAAAAAATATACAAGGTTTTGCTGTATTTGATTCCAGATAGCGATATGTGTGAAACCAATATTCAAGCCAAAAATTCAAAGTATCGGGCTGACTTTTACATTGATAGAACCAGTTATCAAAATTTATCGGTTTTAAATTTTGACCAAAGTCAAAATGCCCAATATCCGCCATATAACTTTGTGTAAATTTGTCTTTTTTATGTTGTTGCGTAAAATTTTTATGTTGAATTAATAATGATATGGCTTGCTGTAAAGGCTGTCTAAAAGGGATTAAAATTGTTGCGCTAGGAAATAATTGAGTAATATAACTTACTCTGCTGATATTTAAGTTGTTTTTGGAAATATAACGGGTGCGATGTACATTGCCCATTAACTTATCTCTGAACAGTAATTTTTTAATATGATCGCAAATAAAGTCATTAAACGCTAAATTATGCGCTTTTTCCCAAATAGGGATATGTGACTCTTGATAATTCTGAGGCCAAAAAGCTTTATAATAAATTTCTTCAAACGCTTCAGGGCTGTTTAAATTAACTTGCAAACCATCTTGATGTGCACGCTCAACTTCGACCATGTTTTTTTCAAATTTTCGGCTAAACTTCCCCCAAATTAATGGTAAAAAAGCAAAAGGCATATCTTGATAAGTCTGATAACTAAAATGGTCCGAATTGGCTAATATATTAAGTAAAATACTGGTACCAGCGCGAGGTAATGATGTTATAAATACAGGTTTGTTTATTGCGATATTTTGTTGTTTTACTTCATTTTTTTCTGTTTCATATTTCGCGATTTTAATTTGTAACTTCTGCATTTTAAATGCACTATGGTGAAGCACTTTATCAAAAAAGCCGTAATTACCTTTAAGCTGTGACATTAGTATCCTTAAAAGGAAAATTTAGCAAAGAATGACTCTTTAATATCTATGGCTACTTGGTTTCTGTATTAGATTCTTCATCCGACTCAATTACCCCATTCTTTTTTTTGTATTTTTGTATAAATGTTTTCAAAGGTAACCATACAAGGGCTAAAAATATATACCAAAGCCCAGCAAACAATGCGATGAGGCAACCTAAGGCCGTTAAGCCAGCTCCAGGTCCGATGTAAGCAATGCAAGGGCTGGGTAATATTAATATACAGGCTAATATTAGGGCGTAGTTATTTAATTTATCCATATTAATAATTCTCTATCTTGCATTGACTCATAGCTAGTTTAAAAAAGTTTTTATTATATGTAACAGGAAGGCGATGTGCGCCTTCCATTATACTAATTAACTTTCCACCAGTGAGCAGGTTGTTATATGACCAAACAACCTCTTTTTGTGTATTTACTTCAATAACGCGACCATTCATTGATTCTAACATTAATAAATTGCCATTTTCTAACCACTGATGTTTACCCATTATATTCGTATAAAAAGGGACGTTATCAGCCGAGCTAAAATAATCATGTACTTGATCATCTATAGCTGAAACTATCACTATTTTACTATTTTGACCATATTCACTGGGAGCAATATGGTTATTATCAAATACAGAAAAATGATCACCATCAATAAAATCTGGATCATGTTGTCGAACAAATTTACCTGTTGTTAAATAACGAATTTTTAATGTTTTAGGATCGAAAACAAAAACAGTATTAATATTTCGAAGTGAAACCATCACATCACCATGTTTAAAGGTACCTTCATCCATACTATTTGGAAATAATTCCACATCATTTAAATGATAAATATCACCCGATACTTGAGTATTACGACTTTTGAGTGTAGATAAATACATTAAGCCGGAATATCCATTTTTTTTAAGCACGTCCATGATAGATATTTCAAAAAGCACTTTTCCTTGTTTTGATATTTTAACAATCGTGTCATCTTTAAATGGTGGAATATAATTAGGGTACTGGGCTAAGGGCTCTTGATGATATATTTGTCCTGGCAGCCAATAATCACCATTCTCATCCTCTTCAATCGCATGGTGTGTTGGGTAAGACACTTTAAACACGGTGTTACCACATGCATCTAAGTGCACAAAGCCTAAATTTTCAAAGTTAAATAATACCCCACCATTTTGTGTTACTTTTGAACCATGAATATGAGTTCCTGGCTTGCCTTTAGGGATAAGATGAGCAGGAATATGATTGCTATCAGGCCATATTTTATACCAGTCAATATCCCAGTTATGTATGCTTTCCCCTTCAAAGTTTATTGCTTTGATAGACATAGTGCGTTCATTACTGAGCCCTGTAATAAGGGTTAAACCAGGCTGTACCTCATTTTTTATATAAATAGGTACCCGTTTTCGTTCATTCGCTTCAATAAAATACCATGATTTATTGTCTGAAAATTCATTCAGTGCTAATCGCGCTTGAGAAACAATAAAGCGAAACTGAGGTGCTGGAAATAAGTCATATTTGAATGATAATATCCCATAAAGGTAAGAGATTATGATTAATGCAAAATAATGGTGAATCTTTTTCATATATATTTAAATGCAATCCGTTTTTCATCTAAAGTAGCTAGGTTATTATGGGTCTGTGTTATTTAATGTTTAATTTAAAAACACCCTCTTCAGTACCTGTTAAAGTTTTATTTTTTTTATTCTTAGTATCAACAAGTTTTGATGATATATGTATTTGTTTTTCTCCTGTAGCACGACGCTTTAAATAGTTATTCCAAGTTGGCGGTTTTGAGCGAGTAAGAAAATCAATGAGTCTATTTTTAATCGCAAAAAAAACTGGCCTAAAAAAGTAATGTGAAGCATTGCCTGTGATGAGTTGCTCGAAATGATACCAAAGCACTTTAGGTTGAGTATAAAATTCAGTTAAAAAGCGTCTTTGATACCATTGTAAGTCTTCAGAGCTGAGATCATCTGTTCGGATCACAGCTGTTCCCCAGCGTTTAAACTCTCGCCAATCTTTACATTTTAAATGTAATCCATCACCAGCTACCGCTTGATCATATGAATGTGTATCCGGATAAGGGGTTAATATGTTGACGGCACAACGCATTAAGTCAATTTTTTTGGCAAATTGAATTGATTCAAGTACTGTTTCATGGGTTTCATAAGCATGACCAACAATAAAGCTTGCACGTGTTTGAATTTTTCTTTCATGCATTAACTTATATACTTGCTCATACTGTTCGATACGAGTGCCTTTCTTTATTGCTTTCATCATGGCTGCACTGCCAGTTTCAACTCCCATAGATAACTCAGTAAAGCCGGCTTCTATCATTTTATCTAACATTTCAGCATTGGTTGTATTCGCACGAGTATTACCATAAAAAACCACTTTTTTGTTTAACCCTCGGCGAATAATTTCATCACATAACTCAAAAACATGGAAACGATTAACTGTTAAAGTATCATCAAAAAACATAAACAATTGTGTCCCATATGTTTTATATGAGTGCTCAATTTCATCTACAACCCTTTGAATATCTCTGAGTCGAGGTTTTACCCCTCTAACTGAGCAAAAGGTACACATAAATGGGCAGCCTCGAATTGACTCGAGTACATCCATTTTTACCATTCCTTTTCCAGGCCAAGCGTATTTATAAAAATCATAATTGAGTAAATGTCTCGCTGGCATAGGAAAAACATCAACGCTTTTTTGGTTTTGAGTACGAATTATTTGTTCTGTAGGTAAATCATTTGCAATATGAACAGCAGATAACTCTCCCTCTCCTACAACAATGTAATCTAGTGAGGGACAGTCGGCTAATGTTTCACGTGGTAAAGCTGAAACGTGTGAGCCACCGACCATTATTTTAATTGTGCTATCACAATCTTTAATCTGCTTAGCAAGACTTTCAACACCATGAATTTCTGGTGTAGTAGCAGTAAAGCCTACAATATCTGGTTTTGAGTCAAGGATCAGTTGTAAAGTATATTCAGGTGAATAAAGCTCAGTTTCACAATCAATAATATTGACGCAGTGGCCTGCTTCTTCAAGTGCGCCAGCAACATATAATAACCCTAAAGGAGGCCTTACTTCTCTATTTTTTGGTAACTTGCCATATACGCTGTAAATATTAGCGTAGGGTAATCTTACTAGGGTGATATGACGTTTAACTTTGCTTATTTCAATTACAGGATAAACTTCAGAAGCTGATACACGCCTATCTACTGCTGCTGTATAATTGATATCAATACTGGTATCTACCGAAGTAACCATGTTATTCCTTTCGAATAATAATGCATATTAAATTGCCAGTTTTATGGTTTACACTAAGAGTAATAACTGGCAGCTATATTTTATCAAAAATAAGCTGCCACATTGCTTTACATTGGTTCTTATGAACCTGAGATAGTTCTAATAATTTTGAAGCCTGCAGATCTCTATTTAAAATCATATTTTCAATATGTACTGAAAGCTGCGCATAACTGATGTTGATATCAAGGATGAGATTTTCACATTGATATAATTGATATAAAGCTTCATATTTATGGCTCCAACTTGTTGCCAGAGATGGCACGCCTTGTGAAAGGCTACTAACACAGCCGTGAAATCGTGATGAAACACAAAAAGTACTATGTGCGATAACTTTCTTCACTTGGAGCGCATTCATTTTATTTAATATTTTTATATCTTTTATACATGCCGCATTAACGGCTAAACAAATATCATAATCTTCTTTGCCTTCATGATTTAGCAATATAGGTATTAACCCAAATGTTTCAACTATGCTTACAACGTTAACTAAGAATTGAATGTAGCAGTTTTTTTCTACTTTACTTTTTTTAGAAAACATTTTGTAATTTGGAATAATCGAGACATATTCCTGAGGTAGGTCTTTAGGCTGCAAAGTATTTTCAACAGTTAAAAGCGGTGTGAAATCGGGAAAACATTCTACTTTTTTGCTTTGCTCAAAAGCCTTCAAAAAATCATAAGATTTTTGCTCTCGTGCTATGATTAATTTGGATTGCGTCATTATTTCTTGCATTAAATACGCATTATTATCAGTAAATGGGCCAAAAGCTTGAGGTAAAAATATATATTTTTGACCACTCTTGCTTATTCGCTTTAAATGAGAAAGCGTCTGTTTTATTTTGTGTTCTCCCCAGTGATCACTATAAACAAAACCTGATGCGTCAAATACAATATCAATATCTTTTTCTACTATGATCCCAAAGTGGCATAACATTTTTTTTAGACTTGAAGGCGCCAAATTTCCTAACCAAGTCCAATCTATACCACAAAATGTAAAGCTAAATTTTTGCCATGCACCTAACTTGGCTCGTTTTTCATATGGTAATAAATAACCAGGAGAAAGCACTAATTGATAATTACTAAAATGTGAATCAAGGGCTTGCATAATGCTCAATAACATCATCTCTGCGCCTTTATTATTAAATTCAACTCCTTTAACTTCAATTTTAAGCATGGTTATCTTTTGTACCTTTTAATAAAAAAGTTAATTAATGATAAGTGATTATTTAATTATGCCAATTTTTTAAAAAATTAATTCGAACATAATATTTAAATTTATTAAAGATATAACCAGCCGCTAAGTGTGATAGAAATTTTTTTAATGTATAAGCATCATTACGTGCGTAAATATCTCGAAATTCATGATTTAATAAGTTTTGAGCACTCATTTTATGTTTATGTTTTGCTAAAAATTGATGATTGCCTTTTATATCACGTTCACTAGTTGTAATTCGAACAACTTCACGACTGCGATTTAAAATATAGGAAGGGTTGGCAATACGTAAGGCGCAGCCGTATTCTTCAATTAACCGAGTCCAAGCATCATAATCTATTCTTGCAACTAGATTGTGGTCAAAACATCCAATGGCATCAAAACGTGCTTTTTTAACTAATACTTGCGTGGTTGCATGATTATAGTTTAGTTGATCATTTAAGCTGATTTCTTTACGTTTATTATCTGCTATTTTTTGTTTATGGCCAAAGTCCCAAATAACGCTACTACAAATAAAACTATACTTATCATCATAATTAGCCATTAAGGAACTTAACCTATCTGTTTGAAAGCAGTCATCATCATCAAGTCCAGTAATAAAATCACCTGAACAGTTTTTTATAGCCTGATTTCTGGCTTGAGCAACACCGACACTGGTTTTATTATGATAGCAGTGTATGTTTTGATATTTTTCTTGATAACTTTGTAATAGCGTTAATGTATTATCTGTTGAACCATCATTAATGATGATAAGTTCAAAGTTATCATAATCTTGATTAATTACTGAGTTGATTGCTTTTTCCACTAGCTCAGGTCTATTTTTTGTTGCCATATAAACACTGATTAATGGACTTTGTGTGCTTTTATTTAATGACAAAATTAAATTCCTATTTAGCGAAAAATTAGATTCTAAAATGTAAAGAAGTGAAGGTTTTTACCAATGACTCTTTATTTTAAAATTAGATTGCATGTTTTTTAAATTGTATGATGTTACTATAAAAATTAGTTATGAATTAACATCATACAATTATATTTTTTATTATCTAGCACAATGATGTTTTGTTTTATAAAAATTAAAGTAATTATTCATTGAGGCTCGAAAATTATATGGGAAACACTATTTCATCTATTTTTACATCGAGCAAACTTTCAAATTTTTCTCACTTTTCCCTTATTTTATTATTACTGATAGCGGCTTTTTGTGCTCGAAGTTGGGTGAGTTATGATTATGTGTTTAACAAGGATTCAGATGTTAAGTTGTTGGGGGTCGATTCATACTTTCATTTACGCCATGCTAAATACATAGTAGAAAACTATCCTAATATTCAACGTTGGGATCATGGAAGCCATTATCCTAAACGTATAAAAAATCGCGCAGCGGGCCTGTTTACTTACTCAATCGCAACCGTTACGTTATTGATATATTCACATGATGCCACTTTAAATGAAATTTCAGCAGTTGCAGCATGGTTTTCTCCTATTTTGGGCACTTTAAGTTTATTACTGTTGTATTTTTTGACTCGTATTTTACTCAATAAACATATGGCGTTATTTGCGGTTTTCTTATTTGCTATTTATCCAGGAAGTACGCTTGCTCGCTCTACATTAGGTTTTGTAGATCATCATGTTGTAGAATATTTCTTAGCTTTAGCAATGGCATTAGGTATTGTATGTTTATTTAAGTCACCTGCTCATAAACTATTGTGGCGACAAGTATTTATTTACGCTTCACCTTTAATTATCTTAGCCTATACATGGCAAGGAGCCGCTATATTTTTGCCAGTGATCACTCTTGCTATGTTGTTGTATTGCAGCGCTGTAATTTCATTTAGAGAAAATAGCCAACATTTAGCTTCGGCTATCACGCGTTATGCTTTAGTTCTTGTTGTTTCGTTTTTAACTATTAACTTTATTTTCCCGCAACTTATTATATATCCAAGGGGGATGAATTGGTTGATTGCTGGAAGTGTTGGCCTTGCATTATTTTCATGGTGCTATTTATTTGTCATTAATAAACTAACTATAAAATATAACAAAGGCATAGTTTCAATTAGTGCACTTTTAGGTCTACTCACCGTTATTGTGGCTTTTTTACAAATAACAGAACTAGGGCAAAGTATTATAAATGCAGTCTTTGACCCTAAAGCCTCATTAATTAGAGAAGAAACTCCGGTAAATATTGCTTTATATTTAGAACGCCTTGGTATTGTAGGTATTCTAGCGCTACCAAGTGCTTTAATTGCTTTATTGATGATTTGGAAAAGGCGCTTAAATTTTGAAGTGATCATTCCCTTAACCTTTTCATATACATGGCTGTTAATTTGGTGGTTTTCCGGTGATTTTGGTTATATAGCACCGGCTTTTTTATCCTTCAGCGCTGTTATAACCCTTTATGGCTGCTATCAGTTTTTAAAAATAAAAATGCTTAATACTTGGACTTTAGCTTCTGCAATTATAATCACATTTATTATTTCACTGTCACCGCTATATCCTTTTGGTCTCACTATGTTTCCTTGGGTTGAGCAACAAAAACTATCTTCAATTATCATTTATAAAGATGCATGGTTTAGCGCCCTTGATTGGTTACAGAAAAATACACCTGAGCCTGCTAAAACCCCATATTCAAAATTAACTGCGACAGCTATAAAACGAGAAGACTATGGAGTAATGGCTTCTTGGGACTTTGGTAATATTATTGCCTCACATAGTAATCGTATCCCTATCGCAAGTCGTTACCCATCATCTTCGGTTCCGCTTTGGGCATTTTCTCAAAGTGAACAAGCTTCTTTACAATTACTTTGTCCTAAATGTAATCGTGGGCAATCAATCCGTTATGCGATTGTTGATGCAGATACATTCGGCAGATTTTTTTATGCTAAAAGCCAATACGTTAATAAAAAGGTCGATTTAATAAAAAAAGGTGAGTTTAATGTTTATGGGCGCAGGATTGAACGGTATTCGTTTGGCGATTTTCGAGATAACTCCATATTAGCAAAACTATATGCTGGAGATGGTAGTGAACTGAGCCATTACCGTATGATTTTTGAAAGCCCTGAGCAAAGTTATAATGCTTCATTTTCTCAACTCTTAAATGATAATAGGTTTAATTTTCGGCTACTCTCTTTACCAATTGAAAATCCAGAAAGTAAACAAACTTACGCATCATGGGATAAAATAGACGTAGTAAAAACAGCGGAAGGTTATTTATATGACGACTTTATATCTTCTTCTATAAAAATTTATGAAATTGTAAAAGGAGAGGAAATACATGGCATAACTGATCCGGGCGCTTATGTGCAAGCTAGATTGAGTTTATACAGCAAAACAGTTAATCGCACATTTATCTATAAAAAAACAGCGGTTGCGGATGAGAAGGGTAATTATTCTATGATAGTGGCTTATCCTATTAACACTCCCCTACTGTCATCAACAATCATGAAGAATGAGGATTACAAAGTTTTTATAAAAAGATCAAAAAGCAGTAACTATGCTTTTTCCCATACCTTGTAAATTTATTTCTCCTTTAAAAATTTACGGATAATATCGAATTTTTAATAAAGGGAGCTCTAATATTGACATTTCAGACATATATTTCCGTATATAGTCTTTTCAACTTATTCACTATTTAGGTGCAATAATTTAGATTTAACAACTAATTATGTAATCGTTTGTAATTATTTACAGTGACAGTCCAATTTTGACATTTTTTAGACCTCTATCTTCATAAACTGCCCGCAACTTAATAAAAGAGCAATTTATTTATGAAATTTCAAAAAACACTTTTAGCATGTGCTGTATCAGTATTTTTAGCTGGATGTAGCAGCGATGATGACGATTCAAGTAAAGACCCTATTGTACCTGAGCCTACATCACTAAAATTAGTTGTACCAGCTGAAGGTAAGTCTATGGTAGAAGATTTTCCACTTGCTATGTATGTTACTTATCCTGAAGGTGAGAAAACAGTCTCATCAGTCACAAGCATAGATGTGAACTGGCCATCATTTGATGTATTTCAATCAGGTGTTGAATATGGCTATGTTGATGGAGATTCGAACGAATTATTCTATCACTCAGTTGAAAATACCCATGATGCAGCAAAAAATGCGATTGATTTAGAGCGTCAAGACGATATTTTATGGTATGTAACAGGTGATAATTTATTAAACCGTTATGATCGTGCACAAGATAAATTAGTGACTTGGCAAGTATCTGAAGATAGCGCATTTACAGAGCTAGCAATTGATGAGACAGGTGAAGAGCAAGTGTGGTTATACGACCAAAATACGCATCAATTGGTGATTTTTAATGCTCTTGATGAATCTTCTCAAGTGATTACTTTAGCAGGTGATATGTCAGTTGAAGGTCTTGCTGTATCAGAAGATAACATGCTGATTTTGGCGCAAGAAGCTATGCAAGGTGTGGTTTTACACTACAGCTTAGCAGAAACACTGCTTACACATACAGACTCTTGGTATATTGAAGGATTTGGCGCTGCACAATTTAATGATATAGGTTTAATGCCTGATGGTCGTATTGCTATAAGCAATGATGATACTGAAAATAATTTAGTATTTGTAATGGATAAAAATGCGCAAATAGGTGCTGGCCCAATTGAAGATACGGGCGAACTTGAAAAAGTAGCTGAACATGCTTTAGATGAAGCTATTATTCAACCGTCAGGTATTTGGGCGTTAGCAGATGACAGTTGGATGATAATCACAGATCAGGCCGAGATGTTTGCGATGGATGCCAGTTTTAATATCACTGAAAAAGTAGATGTAGAATTTGCAAGCATTAACTGTAACCAAGGTTGTACTGAAGCGATTGTTGGTGGTGATAATGAGTTTTATGTATTAACAGATGGTGGTTTAGTTG
>Ga0105355_10002697_pt1 | contig 15899 bp, 5 predicted proteins | sample GOMGulsemesocosm_2_FD_83508 | JGI IMG/M metagenome (GOLD analysis project Ga0105355, IMG submission 83508) | Methane-oxidizing microbial communities from mesocosms in the Gulf of Mexico - GOM9C Gulf of Mexico | ecosystem: Environmental > Aquatic > Marine > Cold seeps | place: Gulf of Mexico... | reverse complement strand
ATTTCTGATTCTATTATTGCCGAAGAAATAGGTAAATCATCAGATGAAAGTATTGCCCAGGCATTATCGCGTATCTCAGGGGTTTCATTAGATAGAAACGGTGGAGATAATCAAACGGTTACAGTACGCGGTGTACAAGCGGCATTAAATGATATTAAGCTTAACGGTATTTCCATGACCAGTAATACCGATGATCAAGCGGTTGATTTAAGTTTATTCTCTGCTGATATTTTAAGCCGTATTGATGTGGTTAAATCGCCAAGTGCTAACCAAGAAGAAGGCTCCTTAGGGGCGTCAATTAACTTGCATACCCGTGCGCCATTATCGACAAAGAAAGACCAAACGGTTTTTACTATTGAAGCTCGTTATAATGATTTACAAGAAGAAACTACCCCGCGTTTTGCTTATACAGGCATATACAAACTAAGTGATAAAATGGGTATTGCGGCATCATTATTCCATGATCAAAAAAATGTTCGTAAAGAAGAATTCAATATTTTCGATGCTGAACTTAAAAAGTTTGAAGGTGCTAAGACTAAAATCACTAATACTGATGGTGAAGTACTTCCCGGCCCTGTCTGGGCCGTTTTACCAAAATTCAGTCTAGCTCGTTTAAACCTTGATGATAAAGTGAAACAAGGTGGCACAGCAACTTTCCAATACCGTCCCAGTGAACAAACCGATATTCGCCTCGATGCTTCTTTTTCTCACCAAGAAATAGATCACGCGCAAACTCATACTCGCATGCATAACTTTCACCGTACTCCAAATGAGATCGTTGTCCAAGAAGGTAGCGGCAATATGGCCACTAGTGTTGTTTCAGCAAAAACCGGCAATGTTGGTTCGCTAAATCAATCTGGTCGTTGGTTAAACACAACCGATACCTTAGTTTTAGGTGCGCAATTTGAGCATAGCATTGGTGATGACTGGATCATCTCTGGTCGTATCGGGCAGTCAAAAACCGATCAAGAATTTACCGACGGTTATAGAATGAACTGGGTATCTGCTGGTAAAGCAGGCATTGACCAAAACGATTCTAGTACTTGGTGTGGCGTTGATTATGTCAATGGCCCAGAAGGTGATGCATTACCGGAATTTAACTATTGTAACGCTTATGATGGCAATGATCCTGAAACATTAAAGCTAGTCCAAATTCGCTCTGATCGCCGTGATGTTGATGACACTAAAAATAGCGCTTACTTTGATGCAAGTCGTGGTTTAGACAGTGATTTGATTACCTCAATTGAGTTTGGTGTTAAATACACCGATAGATCAAAAGAAGTAAGATCAGAAGAAGTCTTTTTTAATATTCCAAATGAAGACCGAATTCTTGCCAATGTTATCCCCGGCGCTGCAACAAGCAGCATTACCGAAGGTCACTTCTTAGATGGTATTGCTCCTGCAGGCTCGCCAACTGATTGGGTTTACCCAGACATTGATGCCACGGTTGCTTATATTTATCCTGATGGCATAAGTGAAGATCAATTCTCACCTAACTTGCTAAAGGCTTGGGGAGTAGACGAAACAACGTATGGCGCTTATGTACAGGCTAATTTTGAATTGTTAGATGGACAAATTACCGGTAACTTTGGTGTCCGTTATGCTAAAACTGAGCTTGAAGGAAAAGGATTCTCAGGTAATAAGTTTAATGACGGTCTAGATTTCCTTGAACTAGGTGAAGATGGTAAGCCAAAAACTAATGTTGTATTTCCAGTTACTGACGAGCATGAATATGATAACTGGTTACCTAGCATTACCCTTAATTATCTAATCTCTGATGATTTAATTCTTAGAACCTCTGCTGCACGAGTATTAGCACGTACTAATATCAATGATTTGCGCCCTGGTTATGAAGTGAAAAATCAAAATCTAACTGAGTCACCTACTGGAAAGGGCGGTAATATTGCCCTGGACCCATTTTTAGCCGACCAATTTGATCTTTCACTAGAGTGGTATTTTGAAGAAGGGGCTTTATTATCAGGGGCGTTATTTTATAAAGACTTTAAAACCTTTACCTATAAAACCACAGTACTCAAGCAATTTGAGAATGGTGTAAATGGTGGCTGTGTTGTTGACTACAGCGGTTATTCTGAAGAAACTCCTGAAGATATCGCGATTAGAAATGCAGCGACAACTCCGTGTGCTGATGTGCCTTATACACAAAGTATTAATGGTGGTAGCGGATTTATCCAAGGTGCAGAGCTAGCTTATCAGCAAAACTATGATTTTTTACCGGGTTTGTTAAGTCATTTAGGGTCGTCAATTAACTATACCTATGCTGATAGTGAGGCGATAGTTGATCCTGAAAATGCCGACAATCCTTATAATGGCCTGCCATTTTTGAATACCTCTAAGCATTCAGCTAATGCTACTGTATTTTGGGAAAATGATGATCTTAGTTTACGTTTGGCTTACGCTTATAGAACTAAAGCATTAGAGACAACAACGGATAAGAACAGCAGTATTGTCAGAGATGATCGTGGCACCTTAGATTTTTCTGCTAACTATGCCATTACTAAAGATTTAAAGGTTACCTTTAGTGCCTCAAACTTAACGGATAGTTACGTTAAACTTATTAACGTTCTCACAGATCCTGGTACGTCAGGGTTAACTAAAGAGTTAACGAGCAGCTTATCTAGTATTCCAGAAGGGCGTACTCATGCAATCTTTAACTTTGGACGTGATTATCGTTTATCACTTCGTTATAGCTTTTAAGTAAAGTTAGTAAATTATAATTGCGATTTTAAATGGCCAGTTTACTGGTCATTTTTTTGTTTGATTTTTAGCTCACCTATTGATTTTAACTCAATATTATCAAAGTACTAGGGTAGTGTTTTCTTTACTTATCTTTACATTTAAAATGCTTGTGTTGAGTGTTTATTAGCTATAAAGTGCATCTGTTGTGTTGAGAGCAAGTACCTGGGTACTTTTATGCTCATAAAGGAATTTTTATGATTAAGTTGTCTAGTTTATCTCTATTTTCAAAGCTATCTAAGCAGATAGTACTAACAAGTTTAATTTTTTCATCTGTATTAACTGGCTGTAATCAGCAGCAAACAAGTATTGCAACATCGAAAATTCAAAGCCAAGTTCAAGATCCGCTACAAGAAAAAAGTCAAACAGAGCTGGCCATTGCTAAGTGGCAGGCGATGCGTTTTGGTTTATTCATTCACTTTGGCGCTTATGCGGACTTAGCAGGCGTTTGGCAAGGTAAACAAATAGAAAAACTCGGTGAGCAAATTCAGCGTCATGCCGATATCTCCCAAGAAGATTACCAAGACGTTGTGAAAAACTTTAACCCCGAGAACTTTGATGCTGACGCTATAGTTAAACTAGCTAAACAAGCAGGCATGCGTTATATCGTCTTAACCACTAAGCATCATGATGGCTTTGCACTGTTTGATTCTAAACATACTGATTTTGATATTGTTGATTACACCCCTTATAAAAAAGACTTATTAAAAGAGCTTTCTGAGGCAACTAAGCGCCATGGTTTAAAGCTGGGTTTATATTACTCAACGCCTGATTGGCACTTTAATGGACCAGAGCCAGAGCGTAATCCTGTGGATGGTAAGATCAGTGTTTTTGGTAAAGTTTCTAAAGCCAATGAGGATTTTCAAATTGCTCAACTTGAAGAGCTAATGAGTAACTATGGCGAGATAGTTGAAGTGTTTTTTGATATGGGCGAGCCCACCCTCGCACAAAGTAAGCGATTTAGAGAAGTAGTGAAAAAACATCAACCTAATGCCTTAATTAATGGCCGTGTGATGAATAATCAGGGCGATTTTTTAACTATGCCTGATAACCATGTACCCGATTCACCTATTATTGAATATCCATGGGAAACACCTGGCACCTTTTATCATACTTGGGGTTATAAATCGTGGGTCAAAGGCCTGCCACTTGCAGAGCAAATTGCTGTGCAAGTAGCTAAGCTTTCAGATATTGCCAGTATGGGCGGAAATTTTTTACTGAATATTGGCCCAAAAGGTGACGGTAGTATTTTGCCTTATGAAAAAGATGTATTAGTTGGTGTTGGTAAATGGGTAGAAAAAAATAAAGAAGCGATTTTTGAAACTGGTTTAAATCCTTTCCTTAAATTGGACTGGGGACAAGTGTCTACCAAAGAGGGGGCTTTATATCTACACATTCATCAGTGGCCTGAGAACAACCAATTAGTATTACCGGGCTTAGTTAATCAGGTTGAGCAAGTTACTTTGTTAACAGATAGTGACAGCCAACTGTTAGTTAAGCAAGAAAATGGCGATACCATGATTGATCTTTCTGCTATTAAGCAAGATCGTTATTTAACCATTTTAAAGCTAGATTACAGTGGCGCGCTGAAAACAGTGCCTAAGCATAGCAAAGTAGATGAAAGTGGCACTATTCGCTTAGTTGGTGAGCAAGCCACAAAACATGGCAAGTTTGGTAAAGAAAGCTATCGCTCCATGTTAAAAGACTTCTTACGCAGCTGGTATATTGATGTGCCAGAAGCGGGCAGCTATCAAGTAAACATTAGCTATAAAATGCGTTATAAAGATAAAGACTTCATTCTTGCTAATGCCGATTCTGAGCTTGTTTTTAACCTCAAAGGTAAAGGGAATAAAGTTGAAAAATTACAATCCTTTGATGGAAATGAACAAAAGCTTACCGTAGAAGAAAAAGCAGAAAAAGTCAGTAACAATTCTGGTCAATTTGTTCAAAGTAGCCTTGGTTTGTTGAACTTTTCTGAGGCTGGCATTCAAAAAGTCACCTTAAAACAAGGGCAAGCTTTTGAGCTTAAAGCCAGTACCAAAGACTTTAAAGCGCAAGATCAACGTTATAGAGCGATGAATATTGATATTGAGACGATCACACTTGTGCCATCGCACTAAGCCAGCGATATTAACTTAGTCGTATCAATTTAAAGTACATATAACAAGGTTTGAGCTGTGAAGCTTGAGCCTTTTTTATAGGTATTATCATAAGTAATAGTAAATTCAAAAGGAAATAGAAAGTGCTCCATTTTAATAAAAGTGTTTTAGTAAGCTTATTGTGTTGCCTAACATTTTTTCAAACAAGCCTAAGCGTGGCAAATGAACTTGTTCAACGCATTTTTTTATTAGGTGATGCTGGTTACTCAAGTTTATCGCCATTAGAGCCAAGCTTGAAACTTGCTGCTGATATTGCCAAACAACAACCTAATATAACCAAGGTGTTATTTCTAGGTGACAATATTTACACCAGAGGCTTTCCTGTACTTAAGGGCGGTAAAACTGAATACAACAAAAAACAATTAAAACAAATAAGCTATCTTACCGCGCAGCTGCAAGTAGCAAAACTGAGTGGTAGTCAGTTATACCTTTTACCCGGCAATCATGACTGGATAGCTAGGCAAGTTGATGAGCAAGCAGAGTATATTGAGTCTTATGCTAAAGAGCATAATCTCAATGCATCCCTTGTCCCTTTTAAGCAAGGAAGTAAACCACTACCTGAAATAGTACATTTACCGGGCATAAGTTTGTTATTTATAGACTCGACTTGGTGGCTACGAAAGAGCGGAAATAATATTGCTAAAGTGAATAAACAAATTGAAAAGTTACTCGCTCAGCATAACTCTGATTATCCTGAGAATATAATTATGGTTGCTAGTCATCACCCTATTAAGTCTATTGGTCCGCACGGTAACTTAGGTAAGCTTGATGAGTGTATTCAGGATGAAAAGTGCAAACATCGTAAGGTCGGTGAAATAGCTCACCCAGTGGCGCAAAAGGCAATTAAATCACTAACGCAGCAATTAGCGGGTATGGATAAGGTCATTTATGCTGCGGGCCATGATCACAGCTTACAGGTGTTTGAATTTGATAATGAGGGCAGTGAGCAAATCGCACTGGTTAGTGGCGCAGCAAATCATAATAAAATATCGCCAGTAGGCTTTGCGAGTGATAACATTTTTGCCTTATCTGAGATTGGTTTTATGGTGTTAGATATTTATCAAAACAGTAGCGAATTAAAGGTTTATACTGCGGCAAAAGTGCAGATTGTTTTTAAGAAAATACTATTTTCGAAATAATAAGTTGAAATAAATAAAGCTAAGTTTGGGCGACAAAAAAGGCTGGTGAATTACTTCATCAGCCTTGTCGTTATTATAGCTTTATTGCTTGCTTTAAGTTTTCTCTATATTTATTTCTGTGCTTTTTTACGGCGCAGTGATAATAAACCTAACAATGTTAATAAGCCTGCAGAGAATGAACCACCGCTACTTGCTCTAACAGTAGAGTCATTCACTACTACAGTAAATGTTGTCTCGTTAGTCGCGCCTCTATCATCTGTTAGTTTAATTGTGATCTTGTTATCACCAATATCCGCTTTAAGCGGTGTACCAGATAGCTCACCTGTTTCACTTACTTTTAACCAATATGGACCACCCACTTTACTTACCGTGTAAGCGTCTCCATCAGCATCAGTAATTAGCCCAGCAATACTGGCAGAGTATTCTTCATTTCGAGAAGCAGGGGCTAATTCTACCTCAGCAAGTTTCGGCGCACTGTTAGAAGGGTTAGCTAAAACACCTGGATCTTCAATTGAGCTATTTTCAATGCCGTCAGCATCATAAATACCACCATCTTTAATCATTAATTGAATACAGCTGTCACCAGTGGTTAAACCATCAATATATAGTTCACTATTTGGTGCAGGACAATTACCCAAATCATCTTTTACGGCTGAGGCTATGCTATTTTGAGCATCACTAACAAACGTTGTCCAACCAGCTTCTTGCGTGTATTTACGGTATTCTGTCTCTTCACCGATAACCACGTCTTTAGGTAATGGGTAAACAACTGGAACTGTGTCACCATCGTTTGTTAAGCTGCTAACTGTGAAGTTGAATAAACTGACACCTTCAATTGGCGAATAATAGCTATCGGTTGTATCAGTACTACCATCAGCAACATTACTTGATAATTCTTCTTGAGTAATAATGGCTGACTTTGCAGCAACACCTTGAGCACTAGTACTAATACTACCGAGTGACAAAGTTAAGCTATCTAGCGTTTGTAGTGATTTTTGGTCTGCCGCTAAAGGTAACTGTGCGGTGTTAGCATTATTATCTAAGTAGTCAACAATACCGTCGCCATCAGAATCATAAAATCCTTCCTCGGTATCATTGGTACCGTCACCATCGCTATCTATATCGGCAACTAGTTCTGGAAATCCTTCCTTGATGATACGAATTTTTGCAGTCAGCTGTGCTAAGAGATTTTCAGCGTTATCATTTTCTATTGCGCTCACACTTAAAGTAAAGTTACCTGATAAATCAAGGGGAGAAAATTCAAAACTTTCACTGGCTGCGCCTAAATTGTCGCTGCTATTTGTCCACGCAATGGTATGGCTTTCTTCATCATCAGAAACATCAACAGATACTGTCACTAGGCCTTTTGTAGCATCAATATAAGGAATTGCATCGGCATTTGCAGTACTAATTGTTGCGATAGTAGAGCCTGCCTGTGTCAAAGTTAACGTTAGTGCTGTATTGCCTTCAATGGGGGGAGTATCAGGTGTTGTAGGTTCTGGTGTTGTAGTTTCTGGTGGTGTAGTGTCTGAGGGATCAGAAGCGACTGTTGTTATGTTCAATATAGGGCGGACTGCATCATCTTCTGCTTCGTTACTGTAGTATTTGGTAGCTCTGGCATCGGCATCAGTAATATTAATCATAAAGGTATAAGTACCATTACCATTAATAGCAGCAGCTATATCAAAATCAGCTGTAGCGCCAACTGCAATATCTGTTGCACTGGCAATGGCATCGCCTGTGGCAGCGAGTAGATCATCATCATTTAAGTCGGTCAGTGTTGTTTGATCCCAAACAGGGGCATTAGTAACAGCAGCGACAAAGGTATCCGGTATATTGCCTGATTTATTGCCTTGCGCAGTAAGGGTTAAAATTGCGGTATCAACAGTATGACTAGCGGGTATTCCTGTTACAGTAAATTGTATAAAGCCTCGCATTTTACCTGTGTCGATACGAAATGTGGTTTGAGTACCATAATTAGAACCAGACCCAGCTCCACTGCCATTTGTCCAAGTATCTTGATCTGCGACTATTGGCGCTAAGGTGTCTGCTAGAGCTGTATGAGACAAGCTAGTGATAATTGCTGCAGCAACCAGTGATTTGTAATGCGTCTTTTTCATTTTGTTCCCCAATTCAGTAGTAATTTCACACAGTTATGATTAGTGAAACGTTAATTTTTTAGGCAGCTTTGGTTATTATAACACTGCCATATACTTCATCTTTATTATTAGGATGCTAATCCATGTTAATTTTTATTTTTGTGTTTTTTATCAATAAAGTTCAGTTTAGGTTAGCCATAAATAAAACGAATGTCAATAATGAAATTTACTCAAATTTACATATAACTTACTTATCTTTACAAAGGCCTTGTATTTAAAGGAATTGTAAATAGCCTGTTTTTTATGTATGGGAGATGGGTAGTGATGCTTATAGTAAATAATAGCTATCAGGTGTTGGGAAGGATATTTTTTAGAATCGGTTAAAGTGATTGATGAGGATATATCAACATAGTGCCATTAAAAGGGTTAATGGCACTATGCTAATAAAATTTTAAAAAGGCTCGGATAATCTAGCCTTACTTATACTGCTTATACTATTTTTGCGGTTTACGACGTAGTGATACTAAAGCTATTATCGCTAAAAACACAGCTGAGAATGAACCACCGTCACTTGCTCTAACATTTGAGTCATTCACCGTTAGGGTAAGTGTTACCTCGTTAGTCGCGCCTTTATCATCGGTAAGCTCAATTGTTATGTTGTTATCACCAATATTAGCTTTAAGCGGTGTACCAGATAGCTCACCTGTTTCACTTACTTTTAACCAATATGGACCACCAACCTTACTTACCGTGTAATTGTCTCCATCAGCGTCAGTAATTAGCTCTGCAATACTGGCAGAGTATTCTTCATTTTGAGAAGCAGCAGGTAATTCCACTTCAGCAAGTGTAGGCGCACTATTAAATACCACTGACACTTTCACTTCAGTTTGAGCTGTTTGCGTTTTGGTATCAGTAAAGCTAACAGTGGCTGAGTAATCGCCGCTTGCTACGTTAGATAAGTCTGCTGATAGGGTACCTGACTCATTAACCGTTAACCAGGCTGGCCCTTTATCTTTAGCAAAGGTTATCGTACTAATATCGGCATCACCAACATAGGCCGTCAAGTAACCTGTTAAGTTAACACTGATATTTTCATTAACATCAGTTGCTGGTAATTCAATACTGTCTGAGCTCCATGCAATATACTTATAAGCTTCAGCTAATACTCCTGGGTCTTCAATTTGACCATTAATCATACCGTCAGCATCGTAAACGCCGCCATCAGCGATCTGTAGCTGTAGACAATTGTTACCAGCAGTTAGTCCCTCAGTATAGCTAGCATCTAATGGCGGTGGACATACGCCAGCTTCATTTTTTATTGCCGATGAAATGCGGTTATAACTGTCGCTGACAAAATCAACCCAACCATTAGCAGGGGTGTACTTACGATATACTGTCTCAGCAGTAATCGTGGCATTGCTCGGTAAAGGGTAAACAATAGGGGCCGACTCACCAACAGAAACACCTTTCACAATGAAGTTAATTAACTCAGTACCAGCTAAAGGAAGGTATTCATCATAAGTATCATCTAAGAATAACTCCGCTAGATCCTCTATACTAATGGAGGCCGAGCTAGTTGCTAAAGCATTCGCTGATAATGCTACTCGACCTACAGCAAGTTGTAAGCCATTAAGTGTTTGTAGTGGTTGTTCACCACTGGCCAATGGTAACTGGCTAGTATTGCTATTATTATCTAGGTGGTCAGGGATGCCATCACCATCGCTATCGCCAAAACCTTCCTCACTGTCAGCAATACCATCGTTATCACTGTCGTTGTCGTTAGATAATTGTGGAACATCAACAATGATAACAACATCCGTTTCAACAGATACCGTAAAGTTATCATCAGTGTTATTTTCACTTGCTTTGACTGTTAATTGGTAGCTACCTGTTGTCAATGTTGCAGGGTCAAAAGTAAAGCTAAGTGAGTCAGATCCAACAACACCGGGAAGCGCATCATTAGCACTATACCAATTGATATCATGTAAATCCTTAGGGTTTTTATCACTGACTGCTGCAGTAACAGTAACTGGTCCGGCATTAACATCTATAACACTTACCTCTTTGCCTGACTGATATTGAGTTAATGCTAGTTGTGGTGCTTGATTACTTTCAATGATAGTTAGGATAATGTCGCTAGTTGTCGGTAGTTGCACATTTTCTGCGGCATCAATAGTTAATATTGCCGTTTCATCAACACTTGCATCCGTTAGCAAATTAACAGTAACTGCTTGCTCACTTGTATCGCTAGTGAAGTTCAGAGTACCTGAAGTGTGACTAACAGCATCACCACTTAAGCTATAATCTACAAGAACAGGGTAGGTAGCTGCAGGACCAGATAGTTTTACCACCAGAGATGCTGAACTACCCGCGGCTACTTCTTCATCTTTACTAAGTAATAGTTGTGGGGTGATATGCAGAGTTACTGTTTGGCTGGCAGTATTCCCGGCGGTATCAGTTGCGCTAACTGTTACATTGTGAGCACCAGAAGTCAGGCTAGTTTCCCCATCAATGATTGCGGTAATTTCACCATCTAAATCATCAATGGCAGTTACCGAAATTGATTCACTGATATCAGTTAATGCACCGGTAGCATCAATTACAATCGTTAAGGCTTCATTATTAAAAATTGGTGCAGTGGTATCTTTAGATTGATTTGCATCAAGTGGATAACTGTCATTATCATTAAGTACATTATCGCCATCTATATCAGGATCGCTATTATCACCTATACCATCAAGATCGGTATCAAGGGTTTCAAATCGGTTAAGTGGGAATTTGTCATGAATATCAGGTACACCATCACCATCATCATCGTTGTCTATATCGTTGTAGATGCCATCACCATCGGTATCTATAGCGCTGTCACTATCAGGGTCAATAATGACATTAATTTCTCGTGTTAGTTGTACTGCATTATTACCCGCTAAATCAGCTAGGTTATAGGTTACGGTGTAAGTACCTAAGGTTGTGGTATCAACAGTTTCACCACCCACAACAACATTAGCTGAGATATCTCCATCAACATTATCTTCTGCGCTATAACCTGCCTCGTTGTAGTCTTGATCACGGAAGAGTGATATTGAGCTTTCTCCTACTAGCGTAATAACAGGCGCTGTTTGGTCGGTAATGGTGACTGTGGCTTGAGAGGTACCGGTTTTGCTATCACTGTCTATAGCAGAAAATGTGACGATAGTGGTACCAAGAGGGAATATAGCGGGCGCATTATGAGTTACGCTAACCGCGCCATCAATAATATCATTAGCTGTTGCAGCAGTGAGAAAGGCGCTGATACTCACGTCATTATCCGCGGTACCTGAATTATCGGTAGCAGCAACGGTAATATTTTCAGGAACACTAACCACAGGAGCCGCGACATCTTGTATGGTGATTCGACGTGTTTTTTCACTCGCAGCATTACCTGCTAGATCACTTGTATTATAAGTGATTGTGTAAATGCCTTCGGTGCTTGTATCAACAGTGTCACCACCTATAATTACCGAGCCAGAAATATCATTATCCACATTATCAAGTGCAGTAAAGCCGGGTTCGACATAAGGCTCATCAAGGTTAACGGTTATTGCACTATTACCCACTAACGCAATTACAGGTGATGTTAGATCAGTAATGGTAACCTTAGCTTGCGAAGTACCAGTATTATCACTGCTATCTTTTGCTGAAAAGGTAACAATTGTGTCACCTAATGGGAAGGTATCTGGGGCATTGTGAGTTACAGTTACTGTACCATCAACATCATCGTTTGCAGTCGCTGCAGTTAAAAAGGTTGAAATACTGCTATTTGAGTTAGCCGTACCATTTTGATCTGTTGCGGCAACCGTAATATTGTCTGGCGCATTAACCACAGGAGCAGAAGAATCTTGCACAGTAACTTGACGTGTTATTTCGTTAGCAACATTACCTGCTGAATCGGTTAGGTTATAAGTAACAGTATAAGTGCCGGGAGTTGTGGTATTAACACTATCTCCGCTTACAGTTATATCAACAGAAATATCACCCTCTACATTATCAAGGGCCGTGGCACCTTGCTCTGTATAAATATCACCGGTACTTAAAGTTGGTGCGTTATCACCAACTAAAGTGATAATAGGTGCTGTTTGGTCAGTTACCGTTATTTTTGCCTCCATAGTAGCTGTATTTGCGTTTGTATCGCTAGCCTCAAAAGTAACCGTTGTTTCACCTAATGGAAAAACCGCTGGTGCATCATGAGTGACAGCTACAATGCCATCAATAGTATCGTTTGCCGTTGCAGCCGTTAAGAAGGTGTCAATATAGGTATTAGTATCAGGAGTACCTGAATCATCAATTGCCGCAACAGTAATATCAGCAGGCACACTAATAACTGGGGCTGTATTATCTGGCGCAGCACTCGTTGTGATGGTTAATTTAGGCCTGAAACTTTCGCTCGCTTCGCTTGAGTAGTATTTAGTGGCTCTGGCATCTGCATCAGCAATATTAATCATAAAGGTATAGGTACCATTAGCATTAATTGCAGCAGCTATATCAAAATCAGCTGTAGCTCCAACGGCAATATCTGTTGCACTGGCAATGGCATCGTCTGTGGCTGCGAGTAGAGCATCATCATTTAAATCGGTCAGTGTTGTTTGATCCCAAACAGGGGCATTAGTAACTGCTGCGATAAAGGTATCAGGTATATTGCCTGAGTTATTGCCTTGGGAGGTAAGGGTTAAAATTGCGCTATCAACAGTATGACCAGTGGGGATTCCTGCTACAGTAAATTGTATAAAGGCTCGCATTTTTCCTGTGTCGATACGTAATGTGGATTGAGTACCATAGTTAAAACCAGACCCAGCTCCACTGCCATTTGTCCAAGTATCTTGATCCGCGTCAATTGGCGCTAATGTGTCTGCGAATGCTGTTTGAGTGAAGCTGCTAAGTATTGCTGCAGCAACCAGTGATTTGTAGTGCCTATTGTTCATGTTGTTCCCCATATATTAGTCATTTCACACTGATATCTTGAGTGAAAGGTTAAATTCTTTAGGCAGCTAAGTTAATTCGAACACTGCCATAAATTTTTTTTATTAGTTCTTTAGTGTGTGTTTATTAATGATAAAGTTCATGTTAGGCTATCTATAATCAAAACTAGTGTCAACAGAAAAACTTGCTGAAACCTACGTATCATTGCAAAGCCTTTGTATTAAAAGTACTTTGCTTAGTAAGTTTTTTATTCGGTGAATGGTTTTTATTGTGTTTATCATAAGTAATAAACCTATGGTCGAAGGCGTTGTGCTAACAGTGGTAAATGAAAAAGCCAGTAAAATACTGGCTTTTGTTTTCTGTAGATCTGATTATTGCTAACTGTTTATGGGTAGGCCTAGTTAATTTTAAATACTGTCGCCATACTATCTGTGTGTTTTGCTGGCGCAGTGATCTGCAGGCCAGCATCAGTTAGTGTCCATGTTAGCGCTTCATCAGAGCCTAACATTGTTACCTTAGTGAGCTTGGTGTTTTTAGGTAACTTATCTTTAGCGAAGGCTGTTAATGTTAGTTTGCCATTGGGCGCACCTAAGACAGTTGCATAAATGTTATTGTCTTTTGTGGTATAGCGAATATCTTGGTTAGTGTATTTAACCTTGGCAAATTCTCTATGATTTTTAAAGTGGCCTTCAGGCTCTTTAGTTGGTCCTTCACCAAAGGTATACCAAGGACGGGTGGCATAAATTGCTTCACCGTATTTATCTAACCAAGCACCCATTTTTAGCAATACCGCTTGTTGGTTTTGCGGAATAATGCCATTGGCTTTTGGCGAAACATTAAGCAACATGGTGCCGTTTTTACTGACCACATCAATAAGCACATGTAAAACGTCTTGCGCCTTTTTAACGCGCAGGTTTTCGGTGTAAGACCAGCTGCCTTTACTGATGGTTTCATCTGTCATCCACGGCTGTTCACCGATGTGATTTTTGCGCGACTTTTCTAAATCATCGACAGAAAACGATAACGGTAAATCGTTTTGCTTACGAATAATCACCACTTCTTTATTTAATTTTTTCGCTTCATTTAAATAATAAGCGACAAACTTTTTCCGGTATTCCTCTGGTACTAAATGTAACCAAGAATCAAACCAAACAATGTCGGGTTGATAGTTATCGATAACTTCTTTTAACTTACCAAACCAAATTTTCTCATTCCATTGTTCTTCAGGAATATTGCCATACAGTAAAGCAAGCTCTGGATCAGTACTCGCTGGCGGTGTGCTTTCATAGTAAGGGTAGTGGGTGCCGCCAAATCGCTCTCCCGGCTTGTTTTCTGTTTTTTTATTTATAGAATTGTAGCGTTGTAAGTTTTTTGAATGATGGAAAGTGGTAATAAACTTCATGCCTTCAGCAGTAATTGCTTTTTTCAGCTCACCAGTGACATCAACTTTAGGGCCTTTATCCATGGAGTTCCATGGTGTTATTTCACTGTCCCACATGGCAAAGCCATCATGATGCTCTGTTACTGGGCCAGCAAATTTTGCTCCTGCTTTTTTGAATAATTCTGCCCAGGCTTGTGGATCGAAATGCTCGCCTTTAAACATAGGTACAAAATCATGGTAACCAAAGTCATTTAACTCACCATATGTTTCTACGTGGTGTTGATATTCTTTACGATGTTTAAAGTGCATGTTTCTTGGATACCATTCAGTGCCAAATGCTGGTACTGAATAGACGCCCCAGTGCAAATATATACCTAGTTTGGCATCTTGATACCATTGTGGTGCAGCGTCATGTTTTGCTAAAGAACCCCAGTTTTGTTCATAGCTAGGCTGTAAGTTAGTGTTACCTTGTTCTTGTGTCTTATTAATTGATGAACATGACATTAGTGCGCTACATAGGAGAATACTTGTAATTTTCTTTATGGGTGTTTTCATATTTTACCTGGTTTTAAGCTTTTGTATGGGGTGCTTGTAGCATAATGTTAAATTCAATACGTTATTTCCAGTATTTGCATTGATATTTAAATTACTTTACGGTGTGGTTATTATAGGTAAAAAACATACATTATTTTAATGGAGAAAACCAGTGGAAATACAATTTATATTGATAAATAAAATGAGGTTGGCCAATCTAACTATTAGTCTAGCAATGAGTTTTATTGCTTTAGTCGGCTTTGCGAACGCGAGTAGTACACCTTCAAGTAATGTCGATACATGGCCTCAAACGCCTTCCCAGCCTAATATTATTTTAATGATGGCTGATGATTTAGGTTATGGCGATACCGGTTTTAACGGCAATGAAATAATTAAAACACCTTCGTTAGATTTAATGGCACAACAAGGCGCGTTAATGACAAACTTTCATGCTGGTGGGCCGGTTTGTTCGCCAACTCGCGGTACCTACCTAACGGGTCGTCATTATTTTCGTTACGGTATTTATACCGCTAATGTCGGTCACTTGCCTAAGCAAGAAATCACTATTGCTGAAATATTAAAAGAACAAGGTTATAACACAGGCCATTTTGGTAAGTGGCACTTAGGCTCCTTAAGTGAAAAAGTTTCCGCTAAAGGGCCGAAACGTAAACCCAAAGAAAACTATTCGCCGCCGTCATGGCATGGCTACGACACCTCTTTTGTCACTGAATCTGCGGTATCAACTTGGGATCCTGCTAAGGGCGATCGCGCTTATAATAATCCTTTTTATTTAGATGGCATGCCAGTTAATCCTAGTGACCCTTCATTAAAAGGTGGCGCTGCTAAGGTGGTGATGGATAAAGCACTGGCGCACATT
>Ga0105355_10002695_pt1 | contig 15907 bp, 16 predicted proteins | sample GOMGulsemesocosm_2_FD_83508 | JGI IMG/M metagenome (GOLD analysis project Ga0105355, IMG submission 83508) | Methane-oxidizing microbial communities from mesocosms in the Gulf of Mexico - GOM9C Gulf of Mexico | ecosystem: Environmental > Aquatic > Marine > Cold seeps | place: Gulf of Mexico... | reverse complement strand
GAGGATATTGAAAAATTAAACCGCCCTGGGCAACTAATTCTCGCCAATCATCCAACCTTAATTGATATCGTTTTCTTAATTGCCTTTATTAGACAAGCCGATTGCGTCGTCAGAAGTGGCTTAGTGAAGAACCCTTTTACTCGAGGTCCGATCAGGGCTGCAAATTACATTGCCAATGACAGTTCGGAAGCAGTCATGGCGCTGGCCGCGAAGTCATTGGAGCGCGGCAATAGCTTAATCATATTTCCTGAGGGAACTCGGACAACACAAGGGCAGAGGCTAAACATGCAACGCGGCGCGGCAAACATAGCGCTTCGATGCCAGCACCCCATAGTTCCTGTCATACTAAACTGTACGCCAAGTACACTGACAAAAGAGCTTAGCTGGTATCAAGTACCCGCAAAGCCCTTCCACATTTCACTCAAATTAAACCCTGAAATGTCTATTGAAGAATTCCACAAAGAACCCAAAACGTCACTTGCAGCACGACAACTTACTCGCTTTTTAGAAAGCTATTTCACCATGGAGCTAGCCACGTATGAATGATCTAGAATCGATCATAAAACAATTGATCATCGAGACCTTGGACTTAGAGGATATTACTATCGACGAAATCGATAGCGAAGAGCCGCTCTTTGTTGAAGGACTGGGCCTAGATTCTATCGATGCCCTTGAATTAGGCCTCGCACTTCAGAAGACTTATGGCGTAAAAATTGACGCTGACTCAGAAGAAACTCGGAAACACTTTTCATGCGTGAAGAGCTTGACCCTACTCGTAAGAACCCACCAAGAAAAGGAAGCTGAAAACGCATGAACAATAGAGATGAAATCTTGGTAAAGCTCACAGCGATTCTTGTGGAGCTATTCGAGGCTGAAGAAGAGCAGGTAACGCTTCAGGCACACCTATACGATGATCTTGATATCGACAGTATCGATGCTGTTGATCTTGTGGTTGAGCTGAAAAAATTAACGGGTAAAAAGATCAAGCCAGAAGATTTCAAATCAGTTAGAACGGTCAAAGATACTGTCGATGCAATCGAAGCTCTACTGGCCTAACTAAATGTTACTCAACATCGTCATTGCCATAGTAACGCTAAGCTACCCTGCGGCGGTATATTTTGGACTTCAGCACTTTGAACCCAGAGTAATTACCTGCTTATTATTGGTGCTTGCGGCTGTTCGTTTTTTTAGTCTAAAAGACAATCCGTTCAATCATTGGGCCTGGCCGCCCATCATTCTACTACTGGCACTGTGGACGCTGACTAGCAACTCAGATACTGGATTAAGACTCTACCCCGTATTAGTCAGCCTGAGTTTTTTGATTGTATTCGCCTGGTCATTAAAATCTGGTCCTCCTGTCGTTGAACGATTGGCTCGAATCAGCGAACCGGAGCTGCCACCTAGCGCTATTGAGTACACGCGTCGGGTCACAATAGCTTGGTGTGTTTTTTTCACCCTTAATGCCAGCGTAGCAGGTTACACCGTATGGCTTGGTAACAGTGAAATATGGGCTCTCTACAACGGATTGATATCCTATCTACTGATGGCAAGCTTGTTCGCAATTGAATGGCTTATCCGTCAAGTCGTCAGGTCCAGAGCTAATGACTGACTTTCTCTCTCTCGACAAACTCTTAACCCGATCACGTCTCGACGACTACGTCTGTGCAATCACCGACGACGGCGTCGATTTGAGCTGGGCAAACTGGATTGAACGGTTTAGCGCATGGCGCCTCACTCTAGAGAAAAAAGACGGAATACGCTGGGCTGTATACGAAGAAAACTGCTTCGAGTTTAGCGCTATACTATTTGCACTGTGGTCACTCGGCAAACAAGTCTACCTACCCGGAAACTGCCAACCAGGTTACCTCGCTTCGCTTGAAAATTTTGTGGACGGATTTGTAGGTGACTTTGAATCCATTGACGACTCAATCACTCGCCCAACTGACTGCGAGATAGAAAGTAATCACAAACCGGCACCTCACGAACTAAACACTATCGACCCACTGCTGTATGTCTTCACCTCAGGCTCCACCGGTGAGCCGCAAGCTATTCCCAAAAATCTGACGCAACTTAGCGCCGAACTCGACACCCTACACCAACAGTGGGGAATCGATATTGATGATGCGCATGTCGTTGCTAGCGTAAGCCATCAACACATTTACGGCCTACTCTTTCGCTGTCTTTGGCCGCTACTTGAGGGCTGGAGTTTTGATACCCACACCAGGCAATATACGGAAAAGTTTATTCCCCCTAAAAGGGGAAGCGGCATCCTAATATCAAGCCCCACACACCTGTCGAGACTGCCGCCCCACGACGTCGAAAAGCGAAGCTTTAATTTAGTATTTTGTTCCGGTGCCCCTCTGGATTATTGCAGTAGCCAGCAGGCAAAGCTGCACTTCCAATGCCCAGTGACCGAAGTGCTGGGCAGCACCGAAACCGGAGGCATGGCTTGGCGCCAACAATTTGCTGAGCATACCAACCCCTGGACAACGTTTGATTGCGTCGAATTCGAACTAGCAACAGCAAGCCAATGCCTCAGAATTCGCTCTCCATATTTGGAAAACCCCGATCACTGGTTTGAAACCAACGATCGCGCCGAACGATTGAACGACATGCAATTTACACTTAAAGGCCGTATTGATCGCATTATTAAGGTTGAGGGAAAGCGTCTTTCGCTCGACGACATGGAACAAAAGCTAAAGCAACACCCCAATGTAAAGGACGCCTATGTGCTACCACTACCCGATAGTAGTGGTCGATTAGGAGCAGTCATCTGCCTCGATGAAGCCCCTGCAGTGTATGACGTGAACACCAAACGAAGCTGGAATACACGATTTAGAGACTTTCTACTCAATCATTTTGAAAGGCCAATGCTTCCAAGGAAATGGCGTTATCTCGATAGCCTTCCTAGAAACTCTCAAGGTAAGTTCAACATCAAAGACATGACAAAAATATTCTCAGATCAAACTCCACGCCCCACCGAAGCAACCATCTTATCAACAAAGACCATTGATGATGAATACCATATCGACCTGAATATCCCGAAAGATCTGGTCTATTTTGATGGGCACTTCGATCAGGTTCCAATACTCCCTGGCGTTGTACAATTACAATGGGCAGAAAAGCATGCTCGAAACTTGTTCGGGCTTAGCGGAGACTTTAAAAGACTAGAGGTGCTCAAGTTTAAGAAAATTGCGACCCCTGGAATGACACTGACACTGACATTAAAATACGACCAACAATCTCAAAAAATCGACTTCAAATACACCTCATCGATCGGCCAACATGCCAGCGGTCGTATCGTACTTGAGGCTTAGAATAATGCCAGCTGATTTTAGCGCCTGCGTGGTGATACCCGTGTATAACCACGAGAAGGCTATTGTTCAAATCCTGCCTAAACTACTTAGCCAAAAGCTTCCTATTATTTTAGTTGATGATGGTAGCCGCCTCTCTTGTCGAACCGTGCTCGCTCGCCAAGCAATAGAGCACGAAACGATCGAGCTAGTGCAACTATCTGAAAACCGAGGTAAAGGCGGGGCAGTAAAAGCAGGGCTATTTAAAGCCCACGAGCTGGGTTATAGCCACGCAATACAGATTGATGCGGATGGCCAACACTGTATCGATGATATCCCGCTCTTCATCTGCGAAGGGAAACAACATCCCGAGGCCATCGTATGCGGATCTCCGGTCTATGACGATAGCGTACCAAGGCTGCGATACTACGCTCGCTACCTCACCCACGTATGGATATGGATCAACACCCTTTCGCTAACGATTAAAGACTCCATGTGTGGCTTTCGACTCTATCCTTTGGCCACTACCACAAGCTTACTGCGTAACTACCGCACCGGAAACCGCATGGATTTTGATTCAGAAGTGCTTGTGCGCTGGAGCTGGTGCGATGGAGACATCATCAACATGCCAACTGAGGTTAGATACCCACTCGACGGAGTCTCTCACTTTGCCCCGTGGAAAGACAATTATCTCATCAGCAAAATGCACGCGAAGTTGTTTTTCTTGATGCTACTAAAATCTCCCCGAATTATCGGCCGTAAACTCTCAAAAGCGATAACTTTAGATGTCTAATCATTGGTCCCACATACAAGAGTCCGGCGGCCTACTCGGCATGCGGATTATGTTTTTCTTGTACCGCTGGCTTGGTCACTGGCTGTTTAACATTGCCCTCTACCCCGTTATTTTGTACTTCTTTCTGGCCAATCGCAGTGCCCGACAAGCATCGATGGATTACATAAGCCGGCTTCAGGACAGCGGCGCGCTCTGCAGCGAGAAATCACTAAAGCTCTACAGCTTTCGACACTTCCTACAGTTCGGTCGCAATTTATTGGACAAGCTCTCAGCGTGGTCTGGAGCCTTTAGTTATTCGAACGTGCGCTTTCAGCACAGAGAGGAATTTTTACGCATGATTGACAAGGGCTTAGGCGCCCTCGTGATCGTATCCCACCTTGGAAACCTTGAAGTATGTCGCGCGCTTGCAAGCGAAAGTCAAAGACTAAAGCTCAACATACTCGTTCACACCAAGCACGCTGAAAAATTCAATCGACTTATGAATGATATCGATGACAACAATCGATTGAATTTGATACAGGTTACCGACTTCTCTCCCGCTACCGCCATCTTATTACAGGACAAGCTAAGCCAGGGGGAAGTCATTGTGATCGCGGGGGACAGAACACCACTGCACGGCGGCAGACAACTAGAGGTTGATTTCTTCAGCGGCAAAGCTGCCCTTCCACAAGGCCCCTATATTTTGGCCGCACTGCTGAAGTGCCCTACCTACTTAATGTTCTGTACGAAAGAACCTCATGGTTACAAAATATTTTTTGAACACTTTGCCGAACGAATTAAGTTGAATCGAAAAAATCGCGAAGCTGACATGCAAACATACGCTCAATCGTTCGCCAACCGGTTAGAGCACTACGCCAAACAATACCCTTTCCAATGGAATAATTTTTTCATGTTTTGGAAAGAGCCTAATAACTACGAAGATACCAAGTCATGATTATATTTGACGGATCACAGCTATCCATACGCGACATTGTCGATATCGCACGCCAACAAAGCAAAATAGATTTAGGACAAGGCACTCAATTCACACAGAGAATTTCCAAAGGCAGCACTTCCTAGAAAAGCTACTAGAGGAAGACGGGGAAATTTACGGTGTCACTACCGGTTATGGAGATTCCTGCACCGTCTCGATCCCTCCGCAATTGGTCAGTGAACTACCCAAACATCTGTACACCTTCCATGGTTGCGGCATGGGGAAATTGCTGACCCCAGAATTAACCCGATCAACTCTGGCCGTGAGGCTGGCTTCGTTGTGCAAAGGATACTCTGGCGTTAGCCTGGAATTACTAGACCAGCTCAAAACTCTCATTCAGCACGACATACTGCCTCTCATTCCTGAAGAGGGCTCAGTAGGGGCAAGTGGCGACTTAACCCCTCTTTCATACGTCGCAGCTGTGCTCTGTGGCGAAAGAGATGTATTGTACAAAGGAGAGGTCCTAAAAGCCGCGGATGTTTTCCAGCGACTCGGCATCACGCCCCTGACGCTTCGCCCCAAAGAGGGGCTGGCGATCATGAACGGTACTGCGGTAATGACCGGCATCGCCTGCCTTGCATATTCTAGAGCGCAATATCTATCAGAACTGGCAACTCGAATTACCGCGATGAGCACTTTGGCCATTAATGGCAATGCACATCATTTCAATGAAATTTTGTTTTCGGTTAAGCCACACCCCGGCCAACAAAACATCGCTAAGCGCCTGCGTGACGACCTTCATGCAGGCACACCTCCTAGAAATTCAAAAAGACTACAAGACCGATATTCGATCCGTTGTGCACCACATGTTATCGGGGCTTTAGAAGATTCGCTTCCTTGGCTACAGCAGCTCATTGAGAACGAAATCAATAGTGCCAACGACAACCCCATCATTGACGGTGAAAATGAGCTTGTTCTACATGGAGGGCATTTTTACGGTGGTCACATTGCCCTAGCAATGGATACATTGAAAAACACCGTCGCTAATATTGCCGACTTACTCGATCGACAAATGGCGTTACTAATGGATACGAAATTTAACAACGGCCTTCCCGCCAATCTTTCGGGTGCGACGGGTGATCGTGCAGCAATCAATCACGGCTTTAAGGCCGTTCAGATTGGAACCTCAGCCTGGACTGCCGAAGCACTGAAAAACACCATGCCTGCTAGCGTATTTTCACGCTCAACCGAATGCCACAACCAAGACAAGGTTAGTATGGGCACCATCGCCGCACGCGACTGCATACGAGTGCTTGAACTGACCGAGCAAGTCGCCGCTGCTGCATTGTTGGCGACGGCGCAGGGCATTCAATTAAGAATACGTGAAAAGGAACTAACGGCAACTGATATTTCCCCCGCCATTATGGGTTTAATTGAAACAATCAGAACCACCAGCCCGTTTCTAACTGAGGATCGCGCCCTAGAATTCGAACTACGCGAAACCTTAAGCGCTATACAGCAACAGCAATGGGAGCTTTACGGAGAGCAATCGTAATGTGGGAAAAAGAAGTTGATATCGAAATTCCATTCCATGATGTCGATATGATGGAAATCACATGGCATGGCCATTACGTGAAATATTTCGAAATTGCCCGCTGTGCGTTACTAGACAGCATTAGTTACAACTATTCACAGATGCGAGATTCAGGTTACGCATGGCCCGTCATCGACATGCGCATCCGATATCCAGGCCCTTCACATTTTGGTCAAATTGTCACCGTAAAGGCCAAAATAAAGGAGTGGGAGAATAGACTAAAGATCGATTACGAAATCCGCGATAAAAAATCGGGCAAAAGGCTCACACGTGGATATACCGTACAAGTCGCGGTAGAAATTAGCAGCCGAGAAATGTTAATCGAATCCCCCAAAATTCTATTCGATAAGCTCGGACAAGAGCCCTCATGATCGCTCTACGATGGATGACGGCGCTCCTGATCACCTTGATGATCGCATTTACATCAAACAGTGTTTTGGCCCAAGAAAATAACCAAGCCCTTCACTCGGCACCCGATGAAGAATTATTGGAGATTAGAGCTCTTTTCGATAGTGAATCCGAAGTAATGGGCCGCTTCATTCAAACGAAAAAAATACACAACTTTCAATTTCCAATTATCTCTAGCGGTTCATTTGAAATCATCAATAACGATCATTTAAAGTGGATCGTAGAACAACCAATCCAAAGCACCATTATCATCAATGAAAGCGGACTCCATATCGCAACGCAGAAAGATTCCACTGCGGCGACATCAAGAGAAAATGAAGCTCGCCCTCAAACATCAATAATAACAGCGATCGTTCGTGCATTACTGTCTATGGACACCCCAACACTGAGCGAACACTTCAGTATTAAGGTGATTAATCCTGCGCCTAAATGGCAGCTTGAGCTGACCCCAAAAAATACAGTCGTAGCCAATACCATCAGGAAAATAGCACTCACGGGAGAGAAGAGCTTAGGTGAAATAACACTTGAGGAAACACGTGGCGACACAACCTCCATTCGCTTCGAAAGCGGTCAAGAACAACCATGAGATTGCCGCATAACCGAATGCCACATACGCCTAAAAACACTCTATCGAAAGCCATCGCCATTCTTTGGCTTTTTACATTGGCAGCTCTGGTATCAAATAGCATCATCGTTATTAGTGACCACTATGCTTTCGACAGCGACATATTAGCCCTACTCCCTGAAGAAGAAACCTCTGCAGATAAATCCTTGGTCAACAAGGCCATTGCACGACTGCGTGATCGAGAGTTGATTGTATTGGTGGGCTCAGAGCAATCAGAAAATAGTATAATTGCTGCAAATGAAGTTCAAAACTTAGCCCAAAAAAGTCAGCTTTTCGAGAGTATCTCGGGGATACAGACGCAAGACGACACCAAAGAAGCACAAGCATTCTACAGCCCATGGAATTTCAATTTTATATCGAAACAGAAAAAATCACGCATTCAAACCCAAGATGAATCTTTAGTATCTGAGGCGCTTGGGAAATTGTTTGGACCCGCAGGAGGAATAGGGAGCACATCATTTCTACGTGATCCCCTCGGCCTATATCAAGACTGGCAAATAAGTCTCACCAAAAATCAGCATCTAGTCATAGATAACAACTGGTTGACGTTACTCGATAGCGACATTACTTATCGCTTTCTTCGACTGCGGCTTAAAAAAAGCTCCTTCGCGCCAGCATATCAACAACAGATCATGCATTTTCTCGAGAGCCTTTCAGAGCAAGTCGACGATGATATTTACATACTGCCATCAGGTCTTATCATTCATGCGGCCCACGGTGCAAATCAAGCAAAAAGTGAAATATCAACTATTGGCTTGGGTTCACTACTCGGTATCACAATTATTCTATTCATCGTTTTTCGACGCGTAGCAGACATAGCACTGGTATTTCTACCCCTCGTTCTAGGCTCGGTTTTCTCGTTCTCACTCTGCTTAATACTTTTCGAGAAGATCCACCTGATTACTCTCGCCTTTGGTACTAGCTTAATTGGTATAGCAATCGATTATTCCCTGCACTACCTTTGTGCACAGAGAGAGCATCACGCACGAGACACATTACAACGTATTTTTCCGGGATTATTACTCGCACTTATCTCAAGCGTTACCGCATACATAGCTCAAGCAATTACGCCGTTTCCTGGATTAAGACAAATGGCGGTATTCGCCGCACTGGGTCTCATCGGCGCATGGCTGTCGGTCATCATATTACTTCCGCTTATTGGCCCGCCTAAAGTACAGAAACATTCCAAGGATCATATGCAGTCAATAGCTCAAACTGTTGAACATATTGCGAGCACTTGGGCTCAGGCTCGAACCGGCCAAGCAAAGTACTTTCTGTGGATAATAGGATTACTGCTATTGCTTGGCGCCAGTCAAATTCAGATTGATGACAACCTGAAATCTCTGCAGACCTCCCCACAACACCTGATCGACAACGACATCAGAATAGGCCGACTATTAAAGTCCGAGAGTATTGGTAATTATTTTCTCGTACGTTCAGCCGACGAACAAACTCTTCTCGAGAATGAAGAGCGCCTCGTAGACCGCCTTGAACAGGCTAAACACCGAGGTTTGATTCAAGGCTATCGTGCAACATCTGAATTTATTCCTTCAATAAGAACACAGCGAGAGAACTACACACTATTGCAAGAGCAGGTTTATACTGACAACGGGCTATTAGACGAAATGTTTGAAGCCACGGGCATGCAACAGCTTACAGCAACACTCAAGAGAACATTCACCGAGTCATCGTTTACGCCGCTTTCATTTGATGTGTGGAAGAGAAGTTCAATCGCGAAGCAACTAGACAGCTTGTGGATTGGCCGCATAGGAAAACATGACTATTCCATGGTTTCGCTTATTGGCTCTATCGACGAACACACTGACGAAGAGCTTTCACGTATTGCTTCGGCGCATGAGGGCATTAGCTACATTAACCGCCCGAAGTCGATCACAAAGATCCTTGAGCAATACAGAGAGAGCTTGTTTGGATTGCTCATTTTTGCGTATGCACTGGTCACAATATTACTGTTGCTGCGTTATCGTACTGCGGCAATCGATATTATTGCGCCTTCGTTTTTTGCAACCTTGGTGGTTTTGAGTTATTTGGCGTTAAGCTCGACGGCTTTAACCGTTTTCCACTGTCTTGCCTTGCTATTGGTATTAGGTATTGGCCTCGATGCTGCCATATTCTTGAAAGAAACCCAATCAAGCGCCTACACATGGCTTGCCGTCTCACTGTCTTCCATTACAACTTTTTTGGCCTTTGGCCTTTTATCATTGAGCCAAACGCCAGTGTTACACTTTTTCGGACAAACCGTTGCTGTGGGAATAGTAGCAATTTGGTTTATCGTCCCTCTTTTTTGCGTACACAAGGATAACAACAATGCAGCAAGCTAAGCCTTCCGCCTCGGACATCATCATCATCGGAGCCGGTCCCGCGGGATGTGTTGCGGCAGCGCTACTCAAAAAGAAAGGTCATAGTGTCACTATCATTGAGCGTCAGCGCTTTCCGAGGTTCTCTATTGGCGAGAGCTTATTGCCACAATGCATGGAATTCTTGGAAGAAGCAGGTTTATTGTCTGCTGTACAAGCTTGCGCAGAAGAAATGAACTTTCAGTACAAAAACGGCGCCGCTTTTTTCCGCAACGGCGAATATTCCGACTTTGATTTCCGAGAGAAATTTAGTGAAGGCTGGGGAACTACCTATCAAGTTCAACGTGCGAACTTTGATCACCAACTAGCCCTCGCTGTAGAAGCACAAGGCGTGCCGATTCTTTGGGAGCACGAAGTCACTCATTTCGATAACAAGCAGAGTGAACTGTCGTTAACGGTATTAGACACCGACAGAAAGAGCGTCGTCTTTAACCCTTCATTTGTTCTCGATGCGAGCGGATTTGGACGAGTTCTTCCACGACTATTAGAGCTAGATAAACCCAGCCCCTTTCCGTCCAGAACCTCACTATTTACTCACATTGAAGATAACATTGATGACGAAGAATTTGATCGCAATAAGATTAGAATTACTATCCATCATCAACACAAAGATGTTTGGTTTTGGCTAATCCCGTTTTCAAATGGTCGATGTTCAATTGGAGTTGTAGCGGAAGGCGGATTTTTTGAAGATAGAGAAGAAAATTTGGATCAACAGTTACGCTCCATCATGCATGAAGAGCCGAGCCTTAAAGAGCTTTTCAAAAACTCTAAATTCGACACTCCAGCTCGCAAGACAACAGGCTACTCCTGTGATGTCAGTCAGCTCTCGGGGAACGGCTTTGCACTCTTAGGCAATGCCGGCGAGTTTTTGGATCCTGTTTTTTCATCCGGTGTAACCATTGCAATGAAGTCGGCTTCTCTTGCAGCCGCCGCTTTGGACAAACAGCTCAACAATGAAGACACAGATTGGGAGCTGGAGTATTCCACGCCCTTGCGTGCAGGCATCAATACTTTTCGCGTATTCGTAGAAGCTTGGTACGACGGACGCTTTCAAGATATCGTTTTCGCCAAGCAACGTACCAAAGAAATACGCGCCATGATTAGCTCCATATTGGCGGGCTACGCCTGGGATACGAACAATCCTTATGTCAAAGATTGTGAGCGGCGCGTCAACACCCTGGCTGAGATATGCAAAGCACCATGACTGGCGACCATTTCTTGACTAAATTCTTATCGGTGGCATGGCTACTGATTTTACTCGGCTCGGTGAGCGGATGCACGACGCTTTACGGTATGCAGTCTCGCTGGTTGGGCGAGCCCGAGTTTCCTCTGCTGAGCCCTACAGACTTCCCGCGACGCCAGCAGTTCAATCAAGTACTGACCATCAAAAAACAGACCGACTCGTCGTCAAACGAACATTCATTGATTGCGCTATGGTCTACACCCGAGAAGAAACTTCTCTTTTCAGCGCTCACCGCTACCGGGCAACCACTGATTTCGGCCCAACTTATCGATAATACGCTGACCTACCAAACGACACCATTTCTGCCGCCATCCATATCTGTGGAGAGTATTCTAAACCAGATACAATTAGCACATTGGCCAGAGAAATCGATTCAAGAAGCCATTGTAGGCACTCGCTGGAGCTTTACAGAACGCAGTAACGTTAGACAATTGAGCTACAGTGATCGACTCGTACTGGAGATCACGCAGATCGACCCACAACGGATAGAGTTAGTGCATCACCTGCGCGGTATCACCGTGGGAATCGAGACCATACAAAGAGAGAACTTACGATGAAACAGTCTCCTGTCTATTTGAATGATCTCGGGCTCATTTGCTCACTCGGTGACGACACGGATGAAATCTACCGTCAACTAACCAAGAGCAGCCCAAGTGGCTTGACCACCTCGACACAGTATAGCGACAAAGGCTCGCTAGAGTTGGGACTAGTAACGACAACGCTGCCTAGCCTCGAAGATTGTCCATCGAGCCAACAAACGAGGACAAATCAATTATTACGGGCCGCTTATGAAAAAATCGAAGATTCTTTTTTGACCGCACGTCAAGATATAGCCCCAGAACGCATCGCCGTTATTATCGGTACAAGTACCAGTGGCATTGAGAACACCGAGATCGCCTTACAACAGCAAGAGACGGCCGGAGGGGTTCGCTACGAGCCACAAAACCTTGGAAACCCAGCCCATACGCTCGCGAAATGGGCCAATGTTACCGGCCCTTGTTATGCAGTTTCGACCGCCTGCACCTCTGGAGCCAAAGCCATCGCTAGCGGCAGGCGCTTATTACGATCGGGCATGTTCGATTTAGTGATCGCTGGCGGAGTAGATTCGATTTGTAAACTCACCGTAAACGGTTTCGCTTCGCTTGAAGCGGTCAGTGATCAACAATGCTTGCCCTTTAGCCAAAACCGAACGGGTATTAACATCGGCGAAGGCGCTGCACTGTTCCTAATGTCGCGAAATCATAGCGATGTCTGTTTAACCGGTGTTGGAGAATCCTCTGACGCGCATCACATCTCTGCACCCGACCCTAGCGGACAAGGAGCAGAGTTAGCAATAAACAAAGCGTTAATCGATGCACAGTTAGCGGCTACAAATATCGACTACATTAATCTACACGGTACCGCGACGACTCAGAATGACAAGATGGAAGCCACTGTCGTCAATCGAGTTTTTGGAAGTTCGTTGGCCTGTAGTTCAACCAAAAGTCGCACAGGCCATACACTCGGTGCAGCTGGCGCTATTGAAGCCGCCTTTTGCTATATGCTGCTCACTAGGGGGGAAAGTGAATTGCCGCTACATGTCTATGACAATCACTATGATTCGGAACTCCCTAAAGTAGCGCTGGTTACCGAACTGAGCTCGAAAGCGAAGATATCAAAAACAATGAGTAATTCCTTCGCCTTTGGCGGCAACAACATTTCCTTAGTGATGGAGCGTCAACAATGAACACGGACTGCCCAGTAGAGGACTTAATTCCACATTCTGGTGATATGAGCCTGCTAGATCGCGTGCTAGAGTATGACGATACTTCGCTTACCGCTGAGATAACCATCGGTGAACACCAAATTTTTACACGGCCTGAAGGCATGCCTGCTCCCTGCGGAATCGAACTCATGGCCCAGGCCATTGCAGCATTCGCGGGAATCAAAGCGGGTCAACAGGGAAAACCCGTTGAAATAGGTTTTTTGGTGGGCACACGAAAATATGAATCTAACACACCATTATTTCCAATCGGCTGCACATTAAAGATTCATGTCAGTGAAGAGTTACAGGCGGAAAATGGGCTGGGGGTATTCGTCTGTGAAATCAGCTCCGATAATATACAAGTTAACGCGAACATTAATGTATTCCAGCCCACTAATGTCCAAGACTTTTTGATTAACGAATTAAGTGATAGATAGACCATGGATAAGACTATTTTTGTATCAGGCTCAAGTCGTGGCATTGGCAGAGCAACCGCCATTAAGCTAGCAAAAGACGGTTTCGATATCGTACTTCACTGTCGCTCCAATCTCGCCGAAGCGCAGAAGGTTCAAGCGATCATTGAGCAAAGCGGCCAGTCCGCTCGAATCCTACAGTTTGACATCAGTGACCGAGAAGCCGCCCGAGTAGCTCTTCTCGATGATGTAGAGCAACATGGCGCCTATTACGGAGTGGTGTGTAATGCTGGTATTACGCGAGACAACGCCTTTCCTGCAATGACTGCAGAGGAGTGGGATAGCGTTATCCACACCAACCTCGATGGCTTTTTTAACATCGTTCACCCATTAACGATGCCCATGGTTCGACGACGAAAACCTGGGCGGATCATAGCGCTTTCATCGGTTTCCGGTGTAATGGGCAACCGTGGGCAAGTTAACTACAGTGCATCTAAAGCTGGACTCATCGGGGCTTGTAAAGCGCTCGCGTTGGAATTAGCCAAGCGCGCGATTACGGTAAATTGTGTTGCCCCAGGGTTAATCGATACGGACATGGTTAGTAATGCCCCCATAGAGGAAGCCTTAAAGATGATTCCCGCGCGCCGCATGGGTAAAGTTGAAGAGGTCGCTGCAACTATCAGTTTTTTGATGTCAGAGGATGCTGGCTACATCACTCGCCAAGTTATATCCGTAAACGGAGGTATGTACTAATGAAGCGCGTTGTCGTCACAGGAATGTCTGGGCTATCGCCTATTGGACTCGACTGGGAAAGTGTTTCTCACAACCTAAAGAATATGAATACCGGCATTCAACGTATGGATGAGTGGGATATTTACGACGGGCTGAACACTCGACTTGGCGCACCGATAACCGATTTCGAAAAACCATCGCACTACCATCGCAAGGCAGTCCGTAGCATGGGCCGTGTTGCCTTACTGGCGACACGCGCCACTGAACTTGCGCTCTCAGACGCGGGCCTACTCGATGACGAATCGATAAAAGATGGACGAATGGGTGTTTCATACGGCTCATCAGCCGGCTCAACAACAGCGTTTGCTGATTTTGGTCACATGCTCATCAACCAAGATACCGACGGCCTTAACGCCAACTCTTACATCAAAATGATGGCACATACGGCGCCGGTTAATATTAGTATCTTTTTCGGCCTCAAAGGGCGAGTCCATACAACTTCCAGTGCCTGCACCTCCGGTAGTCAAGGCATCGGATATGCCTACGAGGCTATTAAATTTGGCCAACAACAAATGATGGTCGCCGGTGGATCAGAACAGTTGTGCCCCACAGAGGCCGCCGTATTCGACACCTTATTCGCAACTAGCACTCTAAACGACACCCCGCATTTATCGCCTAAGCCGTTTGACAAAGATCGCGACGGACTTGTGATCGGCGAAGGCGCCGGCAGTTTAATTCTCGAAGAGCTTGACTCGGCAGTAGCGCGTGGCGCAACAATATACGCCGAAGTGGTCGGCTTTGGCACCAACTGTGACGGCACTCATGTCACCCAACCTAATGCAAAGACAATGCAAGCTGCTATACAAGCCGCCTTAGATGACGCAGGCATTGGCGCTGGAGAAATCGGTTATGTTTCTGCCCACGGCACAGCGACCGACCGAGGTGACGCAGCTGAATCTGCTGCAACTCACGCAATATTTGGCGCTAACACTCCGATTAGCAGTTTCAAGAGTTTTACGGGCCATACGCTCGGAGCCTGCGGCGCTCTCGAGGCTTGGGTTAGCATTAAGATGATCAACGAGGGGTGGGGGCATGCGACCGCCAATCTCAACAATATCGCCGAGGATTGCGCCGATCTAGACTACATCATGGGCGAACCACGCAAGATCGACACAGAGTATGTAATGAGTAACAACTTTGCGTTTGGAGGAATTAATACCTCGCTTATTTTTAAGCGGTGGCAATAGATCGTGCTTGAGACAAGGTTAAACTTGAGAAGCAATATGACGTTCAGAAATGCTTTGCTTCTGAGCCTGACGGTGAATCCTAGAGCCGCAACCGCTCATTTTTCCTAAAAAAATGAGCGCGAGCCGAATTTACGTCTAACTCTTTTGGCGAACGTAATGGGAAGATTAACCTTCTAAGCCAAGTGCTTAGCACTCACTGATATTCTACAATACTATATCAGCCCGCAATCATTGCGGCCGATTTTTGACAACTTCTCGGCCGCTACGACGCTCTAGACGACGAGTCCAGTCCGCCTCATCCTCTTCGCGGCATCGCTCCTCAGTATCAAAGATAACTTGTTTACCCAAAGACTTAAATCTTACCCCCGCCTTGAGTAACTGGGCCTGAATTCTCCGCTGTAATAGCTGAGCGTCTCCACCCTGTATCGCGTCTTCTAAATGTTGATCTGTACCAAAGACGCAAGTAATCAATAAACTGGCCGGGAAATTTGTATAGTTAGCTTGATGGGTCAACCATTCAAAGCCCT
>Ga0105355_10002692_pt1 | contig 15915 bp, 27 predicted proteins | sample GOMGulsemesocosm_2_FD_83508 | JGI IMG/M metagenome (GOLD analysis project Ga0105355, IMG submission 83508) | Methane-oxidizing microbial communities from mesocosms in the Gulf of Mexico - GOM9C Gulf of Mexico | ecosystem: Environmental > Aquatic > Marine > Cold seeps | place: Gulf of Mexico... | reverse complement strand
TGGTTATGCTGATTTTACTTGTATCTATGGGTTTTAGATTATTTGCTCACTTAGACTGGATAATTTTTGAAACTAACATATTATCGCCAATTTACTCGTTTGTTGTTCAGTTTTTAAATATTTTACTGTCAATGGTTATTTTTGGAGATTGGTTGTTCAACTTTTTTTTACATTATATTAGGGATAGATATGGCAGTGGTAAGCACGATTATAATGATGATTCTTTTAGTGCTAGGGTTAACCCTTTACATTAAAGTTAAAACCCGACAAAAACAAATAGAGACGAAGCTCGAAGAGTGCGCCTTTTATTTAGAATCATTTTCGAAAGAAATATCACCAAATTTAACAAGAGAAGAAAAAGTAGCGCTATTGTTCTCAAAACTAATACGGGCTAAAGCCCTATCCAATGAATCCTTTTTAATTCTTAAAAAGGAAAGGGAACTGGAACATAGTCCAACTTATAATAAAAAGCCTCTTTAAAGAGGCTTTGGACACTTAAGATCCCTTGTCAACCAAACACTAACGCTTCCCTGTCTAGTATTTAAGGCTTTGGCGAATCCTGTTTGTGTTTTTCCATATATCTTTATTGCCATCTCAAGCGCCTGAACAGGCGTTCTATCTTCACCTACAGAGCTACCCACAATTTCATTGTTACTCATGTTATGTTTTCCCCTTCGACTTACTACCCTTGTAGTAACAAACACTATATACGTGGTATTTTGTTGGTAAACTACAACGAGCGTTGTATTGGGGGTATTGTTGTAGTAATCTTGTGTAATACTATTTATTACGGTGATATTTATGGTAAACAAACTAGAAGTAGAGTTTGATGTTGTTAAATTTAAATCTCTAAGAAAATCAAAAAAAATCAATCAGGAAAAGATGGCGGCAGTTCTCGGTGTTTCACAACAGTTAATTAGTAAAATTGAAAGCGGGGGTGATTTCGATGTGTCTATTATTGATAGACTTGAGAAGTATTTTAAATTGAATTCTGGTGAGCTGTTCTTTGACCCCAACAATAAATTGCGCGCGCTAACAACTGCACAATTAAACGCTGTAATTGATGTGTCTTGTACTGCCTTACGTGACAGCTTTTCAATTATGATTCAGGCAAATCATGCAAGCGGAAAGAACAAAGAGATAAATATACCTGATGATTCTTTGGCAATTGAAAGTACATATAGGGCTACGATTAATCATGCTTTATCTAAGGTTGGCAACGAGTAACTTTAGATCTGTTAATAGCAACTTCTTTTATTAAAAGCTCCTTAATTTCTGTTTGTAATAAAAGTTTTCTTTGGACGTATTTTTCGTGAGTAATGTATGGCGCATCATCATCAAGCTCGACAACTCCAAGAAGAAGAGCAACGGCTTCATCTTTCCTCTTGTTTACGAGGGATAGGTTTATTTTTTTATCTGAATTAGCCATTTAAAAAATCCGTCTTTAATTTATTTAAATTAATTATATTTTTATAGGACAATAACCAGAGTAAAGGGTTATCGAGTCATTATCGCAAGTGTATCCCTTTGAACATATTTATAGTCATTAGTGATATCTGCTCTATAACCCACTAGTGCGATCGAAATCATCTTAATAATATCTATCTCATCATTCATTGACGCTAACGATATATGCGCGTTATTTACACATTGAACTAAACTTTCTTCTTTAACGTTGATGTACTTCCCTACTGGCTCCCCTAAAGAATCAAATCCAGCGTAATCATACAGATAATGAAAGTCTTCTGGAGAAGTGCATAAACCAATCCCTAATTTTAGTAAAGTCGATCCAGTTGCTTCGCTGGTCATCGATTTTACTCTACTTACTTGGCTTTTTGATAATTTAAGTCCACATCGTTCTTGAACTCGATCTACTACTCCCTGCAGGCTTTTTATCTCTCTTACTTTCATCAGTTTTTCTATGTTAATAGAAAGAATGATGCCCGGTACCTTTTCTAAATCATCTTCCGAAATGTTTGGGACTATAGATGTCAGCGCATCAATGAATAATTTCATAAAAAAAACCGCCTAATGTTGCATATGTGAGACGATTAAGATATTGTGTCTCATATGAGGGATTCATGTGGGTTAATTATTTTATGATATCAGATTTAGAACAGTTGTGTAGCATAAACGAGACAAAAAGTAGCAGTGAAAACCAGATGCATGTAGTTCGTAACAGGATTGAAAGTTTAGGGAGTGGTGCTCCATCTAAAATATCGAGAATAGCAGGCGTTGATAAGACAAAAATATCAAGATTCATGGCTGGCAAAGAGATATTAGCAAGCTCGTATCTCCGTATCGCGGATGCCTCTTCAAAATTAGCTGAAAATTTAAATAAAAATCAAGAAAGCAGGGAATGATGATGGATAACGTGAAAAGTTTACCTTGGGTGCCAACTCACCCAGCAATGATGCCGCTAACTGAACAACATATTGAAATTGGCCTAAATGCAATTGCTGAGTTTAGAAATAAATTAGCAACACCGCATCGATCTTCGGGAAATTGCGGAACATCTATTTATGATAAATATCGACCAGCGCCTTATGAACACACTACCCCAGAAGGTAGAAAAATTCACGTTACATCATCTGAAATTATCGAGGAGGACGCTGCAAGGCGAGAAGAAGAATATAGAGCGAGCATTGTTCATACCGTCGATTCGATGCCGGGTATTAAAACAGCTAAGCAATATCGCACCGAAATTAAAAAAGCAATGGAGCAAGGGAATGGTCAATAAATTTTACAAACGTAAACCGCTCATTGGCATGCGCAAATTAACGAAATCAGAATTTAAAGCGCTTTGGTCGAAATGGCGCTCATTAGATGCCGCAGGTCGAATCAATGAAATCAACAATTATAAGTGGGGACACCATTTAGCTTGGTGCGTTAACGAAATGCGAGAACTTGCTGATCCACTGTTGATTAAAAGCTTAACGATAAAACTAGAAATAAAACATTCACAATTGGAGGCGGCGTAATGGTTAAGTTAAATCCGTGCACCGTTGCTAGCTATTTAGCGCAACTTTATAAAACGGCTGGCAATGGCGTGATGGTTGGTCCTATTGAATTAACTAATGCTATTACGTCTATTTCTAATGTTGAGTTTGTGAAGCTTGAATCTGAATGGGTTGTGTGTTCTGGGGTTGTAAAAGTTCCTCAATCGCGCGCTGAATTGCAGGAACAGCACTACAAATTAAAGTCAGATAAAAAGTCTATGTTTCGTGATGTTGCTCTATACGTTAAGTGGGATTTAATCCATGAAAAGCTTAAGCAATTAAACAAGAGCATAGCGTAATGGGTTTTCTATCAATAACCGTTCTCATCACCCGAAAATTATTGATGTGTTTTATTGCGCTGGTGATTGTTCTAGCTCTTTCGTTCTATGGGGTGGCATTGTGAAAAAGCTAACGATAAAACAATTTAAGGGTTTGCATCGAATGGCGCGCACCTATCAGAATCTTCATGAGTATAGCGATCACGTAAGAACATTAGCATTTTTAAACATGGAAAACGCAGAAAGGCTATTACGAAATGTCGAGGTTGTTGGCGAGGAATATTTGTGTATATGGGAAAAATGCGTACTTAAATACCCAAAACCCTTCACACCAAGCCTTAAAGAGCGATTACAAGACTATAAGCTTAGAAGATTGAGTGACGCTGAAACAGCATTAAAGCTCGTTGATGATGAATTTGAACATTCAATACATTGCACGTGTTGGCAGTGTGAGTGCCCGTTCTAATGATAAAACCTAAAGCGACCATGGAAGAACTAAAGGCGAGGACGTTATCTAAGTCAGACTTTAAGCATGCTTATCGTTTGGCTAGATACCATAACAATGATCGTCGTGGCCTTGAGATTGAACTAGCAGTAGCATGCCAGCCAGAGGCACATGTGGAGGCTTTAAATACGACAGAAACGATATTTGCATACAACTTAATCTATGAGATTTATGTGAGGTTTGTACTAAGCCGTAATTTTAGTTGGACTGCTTCTTTAGATTTTAGATTAGATAGATTTAAATTTAAAAAGAATGGTTATTGTTGCCATTGCAAAGAAACGGAGTTTTGCATATGTATCCCGTTTTAGAAAACAGTGCGGATGAACCACAGCGCTGCAAATTACCTAGCTGTAATAACGTTGAAGATTTTGACAATGATATTTATTTTGATGATGAGTATTGTTCGAATACTTGTCATGCAATAGATAAAGCCAAACAGCGTGAAAAAAAGAAACCCATTCGAATAGATGCATTTTCACGTTTACCAACTTCAACAGCTACGGGGCGTGATGACAATGCTTGGGCGTTGGAGTTTATGCGAAAATCTGAATTGCCAAAGCACCTGGTTAATGTCGTTGCTAATTACTATTTAAATAGGCGTTTAACTGTTACAGAAAATAACCAAGAATTAGAAAATAAAAAAATTCTAGGCTGTAATCTTGGGCTACGCGAACGCGTTGCTATGCTCACTCAAATTATTGATATTTGCCCATTAACACCGCGCCAGTTAAATAGAATTGGTGATCGTGAAATGCTGGCAAATGATACCGCTCTACATTGTGAACAGTTAATTATGGCTACAAAGGATGGTGCTATATCCGCTTGGCATAACGTTAACGAATTCTCACAAGGCTGGAACGTGCCAGCGCCTTATGCGTCATCAGTTGAAAAAGGCATTGTTGAAGCGGCTGAATGCGCTCTTTTACGTTTGATGTGTCCTAAGTTTTGGGTAAGAAAGTTTAACCGAATGTCTGTGCAAACCGCTGAACATTTAAATATTGCTGCAAAGCTAGTTGGTAAATCTAATCCGTATGTCTCAAGTCAAAGCTTAATGAATTGGAGAAACCAACGCCGTAATAATGCGGCGTTTTTGGCGATGATGGAAGCGGTAAACGAAGAAACAGGTGAAACCGTTAATTTGGGTGAACTAGCAGAAAAAACAACGGCCAATCCCGAAATAAGACGTATTGAATTAATGGTCCGTTTGCGCGGCCTTGATGAGCTGGCCGAAGAACAAGAAAAGGTTGGTTTGTTTTTAACTATCACTTGTCCGTCAAAATACCATGCAAATAGTGCTAAGTGGGATTGGAAAATAACACCTAAGCTCGCGCAAAAATACTTGGCGGCGCAATGGGCTAAGATTCGTGCACAACTTAAACGCGATGCCATTGATTATTATGGTTGTCGTGTGACCGAACCACACAAAGACGGCTGTCCACATTGGCACATGCTCATTTTTGTTGATGACGACCAACAGAAATCGTTAATTGATACCGTTAAGCATTACGCGTTTGAAATCGATGGTGATGAATATGGCGCGGATGAAAATCGTTTTGATTGTAAAATTATTGATCGTTCAGAGGGTAGCCCTGTGGGTTACATCGCTAAATACATTTCTAAAAACATCAATGGTAGCAAGATGGATGGTCTTAAAGACGACGGTTCTGATATGCCCGTTGATATTAGTGATGTTGATGATAGCGGTGATAATACACCAGCCAAAGAAATGACAGTAAATGAGGGCGCAGACCGCGCAACGGCTTGGGCCAATACTTGGTCATTACGTCAATTTCAATTCTTTGGTACGGCACCTGTGACAATTTGGCGTGAATTACGCCGTATTAAATTACCCGTTGCTACTGACGAGAACATCGAACATGCCCGTGGGTTTGCTGACACGTCTAGTTGGTCCGAATTTACCAAGGCTATTGCTGAAAAACCAATTGAATTAATTAAAGAGCGTGAAGAACAAGCCAATGATTATGGTGAATCTATTGATCGTATTGTGGGTTTGCGTGGCGTAACAAATCTGATGACACGTGTGAAAGGTTGGGTTGTGCGCAAGGCTGAGGTTTTAAAAAGCGACGGAGTCGCGTCTTGGACTCGTGTTAATAAGTGTACGGGCGTCGTTTCAGCCGCAATTATTAACACGTTAGTCGCTATGGGAATTGATAGTGATTGTCGTGAAAGGTTGTTGCAAGGTGCAACATGCAATGACGGCTCTGGCCGTTGGTTGAAAATCAAAGGTAATCGAGTTATTGAGGTTTAATTTTGTAACTCGATTTCTTATCTGTATTAGGGATTTTATATCCCGTGATTAAATAACGGTTTGAGTTCATTTTATTTTTAACTCGTTACTATTAAATTATGAAAATAGGAGACGAAAATGTCTTTAGTTAATTGTCCTGAATGTTCTGTTAAATGTCGTATTGCTGCATCTGAGTTAATTACGAACGAAACGCGTCGACAATACTGTCAATGTTCTAATGTATTTTGTGGAATAACATTTACGACATTAACGTCGTTAGAAAAAATTATCCGCTCACCAAAACAAGGATCGTTGCCACCTGATGGATCGATCCAGCCCGATCTTATAAAAAATGCTAATCAGATGGATTTACTGTCTTATAGCGCCGCACAAGAGGCTTGTTGAGTGTTTTTTATTGCTAGTTGTCTGCCATGTTTAGGATCGCCAATTTACGAGGGCAATTTCGGTGTGGAGGGGGAGGTTAGCTGATTTTTTAAAATTTAGTGGTTATGTAGTAATTAAACAAATGAGGTTCCAATGTGGGAACGTAAGACTGACAAAGCGAAATGGAATGGCAATGTATTAAACATTCAAAGCACCACATTGGATGGTGGAAAACGTTTGCATGTTGCTGAGTTACCATATGTGGATTTACCGCATATTAAAGTGATGGGGGCTAAAGCTAAAACCGTCAGCATTGAGGTTGTTTTTGTTGGTCCTAATTCGTTAGACGATGCGAACAACACTATATTGGAACTTGATAACAATCCTGAAGGAACATTAGAGCATCCTTGGTTGGGTGAACTTAGCTTAGTATTTGAAACATCATCACAAAGTTTCAGTACTAAAAAGGGACTGGTAACACTATCACTGAAATTTTATAGACAGGGCGAACTTAGCGCAGCCGTTAATGTTGATACCAAAACAATAAACACTTTAGTAAGAGATGTTAGTTTGAGTTCAAAGCCGTTGTTCTTAAGTGAAATAAAACAAGCCTCGCCAAACGCTATTAATGCCATGAAGTTTCAATTTAATAATGCATTTAATTCATTGCGTAACATTGCTAACCGTTCAAACAATCCAAGCGAGAAGTTAAACTTATTACATCGTCAAATTAACGCTGGTGTTTCATCAATTGAAAATATGGTTAGTGATCCTGCTAGCGTGTCTGATAATTATTTTGTAACCATTAACACCTTAAATGATGTGATTACGGAGATGGAGACAAACACAACAACAACTACAGGAACAAGCACAACAACAGCATCTACAACGACTAATAGTATTGACCAAGGATTGTTATCAGTTAGAAACGTTACCTCGCAATCAATACGAGAAACAATCGATAGTGAGGCTGACTCTTTTCATTATAATTTACATGCTACTTCTGCAGTGGTGATGTTAAGTAAAGACTTAGAAACATTAAATGCTGTTGAAAAAATCACTATTGAAACCCTTGATGGTCAACAATTAGATGAAATGGCTAGAAATGTTAGCGTCATTATAAACCAGTTGGATGAAAGGGTTAATGAAGTTAGCAGCGCCGCTAATTTTGAAAGCCTCGTGTTAGTTGAATCTGTTGAATTGTTACGTGAAAACGTAAGAGAACAGAGCTCTAAGATACTTAATTTTAAAAACTCATTGAAAGAACATGATGTTCCAGTTCCTAGACCGTTGTTTTGCATAGCTCAAAGTTTAGAAAGATGCAGGGAAGAATTAAGCAGCGTTAATAATATAAAGCACCCTCTTTTTGTAAGCGGAAAAGTGAAGGTAACAACTAATGCCTAATTTAACGCTGCATATCAATGGTACTAACGTGCCTTATTCTCAAGCAAGTCTTGTTTTTAGTATTGAAAATTTAGCCCATACATTCTCATCAACTATTCCCAATGTTGATATTTCACAGCCATTGCCTGTTCAATTCAAATTAGACGGTGAAGTAATTTTTAACGGTCAAATTGATAGTGCTGGTGATGATGTAAATGATTCAAGTAATCAAACATCAATTTCAGGGCGTTCATTGTCTGCAAATCTTATTGATAGCCGAATTAAATTAGATGCTATTTACAACCAACGTTTTGACCAACTGTTAAAAATTGTCGTAGGTCCATTTGGTTTAGGTGTACGTGATGACGTTGGAGGCTTGCCAGAAATACCAGAGTTTCAAATTAACGCAGAATCACCGCTTGATAATCTGGCACAAATAGCCAAACAACAAAACCTAATGTTGATTGAAGATAATGGCCTAATCGTTATTCAACGTCCTGGTCAACAACACGAACAAAATACGGTGTTAGAAGTTGGTAGTAATGCGCAATCGTTAAATGTAGTGCGTAATTTTAAAGACCAATTTTATCAATATGAAATACAAGGCGCATGGGATGAAGCGTTTGCAATAGCCACTGATAATTCAGTTAATACATCAAGAATTAAAGTAATCATTGCTGACAAATTACAAGATGCTGAATCATGTAAATCACGCGCACAATATGAAAAAAACATTGCTATAGCAAAAGGGCTTCACGCCACGGTTACTTTGGCCGGATTACATCAAGGATTAACTGCAGCAGGAATCAATAAAACAATTGGTGTGAAAGACAGCAATAAAAAATTCAATGAAACCCTATTAATAAAAACAATATCAATTTCAGTTAATGACAAAAGCGAAACAACCAGTGTTGAAATGTTTAGAGAATTTGGAAAATAGTTATGTCTGAAAAATTACTAAATCGAATAAAAAACATATTTGGAACAGGCACCGCAACGCTAGTTAAAACGGGAATTGTTCAATTGAAATTAGCAACAGGCATTGTTAATGATCGCATAAAGCGAGTTCATAATTATGGATTTATGAGCAGACCCGTACCAGGTGCAAAAGCGTATACATTATTTGTTGGTGGCGACACGTCACGGGGTATTGCTGTTTGCATTGAAGATGAGCGTTATCAAATGGGATTAGAACCAGGTGACGTTGCGATATTAGATGATAAAGGTTCATTTGTTCATCTTACTAAAGACGGTATCAATGTTTTTACCAATAAAAATATTACAGTTAACGCTGGCGAAAATATAAGTGTGACTTGCAAAGACGCCACAATCAATGCAGATAAAACCACTATCAACGGCGAGACAGAAATAAAAGGTGATACTAAGATTGTCGGGAAGTTGTCGGTTAGTGGTGATGTTGTAGCCAGCGGTGTAAGTGTTGGTAAGTTGAACAAGCAAAAACAAGGGCCAGTCCAGTGAGTAATTTTAATCTTAAAGCATTGACCGAGCCATTAAAAAGCGAGTCAGGACTTAAACATGCAGTGTTGCAAAGCTTGTTAAATTTTGGAAAAGCTCAAATTAATGACGAAATAGAAAGCGGCCAAGATAAGCAGGGTTGGTGGGGTACTGAGTTTAAACCTGATATTTCATGTCGAGATTGGACGCTAGCAAGAGCGAAAAACACAAATGACACATTAATAAAATCAAAGCGATTTACCGAGCAATCACTTCAATGGTTAATTGATAACAACACGGCAAAAACAATTGATGTAACGACAAGTTTTGAACAAATGAAGCTCGTTAGAACAATAGATATAACGCTAATCGACAACACAAAATATCAGGTGAAAGCATGACACTAACACCCAGCTTACAATCTTTAATTTATAGAGCGACCACAACATTTAAAAGTAAAACAGGGGAAAACACGCCAGCAATAGATGCGTTTGCCGCTGTAATAGGTGGCATTGCTTTTGGTCAATACGGTTATGCTGATTATTTGTTTAAGCAATTAAGCCCTGAAACGTGTGATGAAGAATGGTTATATATTCATGCTGATAGGCTTAAAATTTTTAGAATTTCGTCCAGTTATGCACAAGGGACTTGTAATTTTGACAGTGCAGAACTTATTACATCGTCAATTGTTTTAAAAACAAGGTCAGGCAATGAATATGAAGTGACGGTTGCAACAAATTCAAGTTTGCCAGTGCCTATCAAATCTATTACAGCCGGTGAAGAAGGGAACTTACCAGCCGGTGAAACTTTATATCTTGTTAGTGCAGTCACTGGTTTGCATCCTGAAAACATAACAAGCAATGAAATTAGTGGCGGCGCAGGAATTGAAGATTTAGAACATTGGCGCGCAAGAGTGGTGTTGGCCTACAACGTGAAAACTGCGGTAGGTAGAATTAAGGATTACGAATATTGGGCAGTTTCTTCACATTCAGATATTGATTTTGCATGGGCGTTAGATAATACGCCAGCACTGGGCAATGTAACTGTTTATATAGCTCAAAAATCTGAACAGCCATTATTAACTCAGCAAATAGTAAATGTTGCTCAAGATTATATTGATGGCGAACGGTTAGCCGGTTGTCATGTGCTCCCTAAGTTACCTACGTTAAAACCAGTCATAATAACTATTTCAAGTATTCAAGATGTCGATATTAGAACTAGTGTTGAATTAGCATTAAAGACATTTTTTAATGACAGGTTAGACAATAGAGAAACGCTATTCCCCTCTGAAATATCAGCGACTATCACTGAAATTACAACACAATTTGCCATGGTATCCCCTGCAATAGCCGTCACCATTTTAGACAATGAACTACTAACTTATGGCGGTGTGGCATGGCAGTAACCCAAGTTGCATTTTTACAGTCCGATTTCAAACAAGCAGCATCGGCATTGTTGCCACCTGGTGAGTATTGGCAATATGAAAAAGGTGATGAACTTGATTGTGTTTTAGAGTCAATAGCAACCGAATTTAAGACAATTAACGATGAAACCCAAATAAGCATTTTATATAGCCCAGGTAATAGTCAGACAGGTTGGAAACTGTCTGACTATCAACTTATATTAACCAACAATAACATTGACGGTGATGTATATGATGATAGCTCAACACCTAATGTTATATACATTGATTTAAGTGAAAACCAATTGGCAGGTGATTTGATGTTATCACTAGATGATTACAAATTACCTCACACAGCGTTTAGGTTTCAATACAACATAAAACAAACGCTTTATGTTGTTTGTACTCGTAGAACTCTGCAAATAAATCACCATGTAATGAGAGCATAAAATGGCATTAACAATTACAAATTTAGGGTTAAGCAAAGCGGTTAATGCTGATCAGCAAGGTTTAACATTAAAAATAACCCATGTGGGCATTGGACTAAATGGTTATGAACCAAATAAAGAACAAACCCAATTACAAAATGAAATAGCAAAAGTACAAATTCATGGCGGAAAAAAAGTACGCGAAAATCAAGTTCACTTTACTGCATTGTTTGATGAAGACGGCGAGATAAAAGGCCGTGAAGTTGGTTTTTATTTATCAGATGGAACATTGTTTGCGGTTGATAGTGACCCTGTACACATCATTATGTACAAATCAGGAAGTGCAGGTTCTGAAGTAATAGAAAGCTTTGATTTAGTATTAGATTCTGTGCCGCCAAATAGCATTACCGTAGATGTCACTGGAGATTTAGGAATCTCGTTTTGTAAGGAATTTGCAGTGATAGCTACAGCACAAATAAACACAATGAATCGACAGGTAATTCAAGAATTTAGAATTTTGGATATTGAAAAAAATCAATAACGATTCCCTTTACATATTTTATTGGAAATATTATGACAACAACAGAAAGCCTTGCTGATGTACTACACGCATCGGATAGATTGAGAGAAACCATAATTGGTAAAGTTGGAGAAATTGATCAAAAAGTTGATAAGTCTATTTCAGATTTAAACGCTGCTTTTCCCCTCGTATACTCAAAATATACTAAGCTGACGCATTACATGGATGCGGTTAACGGTAATGATGACAATGATGGTTTAAATTGGAATAATGCTGTAAAAACGATAAAACGTGCTCTTGAGTTAGGAGGTGGAGCGTTACAACAGGACATTCATGCTGCTGTTGGTAAATATATAGTTGACGAAGCATTAGCAGGATTAGCAAGTACAGTAAATGTGCATGGAAAAAACCAAGACCATTACCCTAGTGGGGTTTATTCCGAATCTGAATCAAGTATTATTCATTTTGACAAAACGGATATTGCCACAAAAATTCATATTGCTACGAACAAACATTTATTTTTTAATAGATTTATTTTAACGTTCGAAGGAAATAGTGAATCTACCAGCATAGATAATACAGCATTTAGAAATTCCGGAAAGCTAACATTTAGATTGCCGTTATTCGTCTTTGATAGTGTGAATCGTGGGATTTTTGAGGCCGCTAATAACTCTATTGATTTTTCATCATTTGGCGCAGAACTTCCGCAATTTGAAGGTTTGCCTGGGTACATTGCAAAAGGAAGTGGCTCAACGTCAATAATAAATCTTGATCGTTCAATTGATCGGACTTCTGGATTTAACATGTCGTCTGGCACAGTAAAAATATTAACCTAAGGATAAATTATGATTTTAAAAAAAGTTGTTTATAGCGGCGCAACTTATCAAGGTTATTCAGAAATCCAGCTAAAAGAAATTGGTATTCCTGATGACGTTATAGATAATGAGAAACGTTCTCAAGAGTTAGTGGCGGTTAACACGGCAAGAAAGGTTGCTTACTCGCAAGAGGCTGATGGTCTCTATATGGAGTGGCAATTTGATAAAACTATTGAATCAGAAACTGTTTGGCGTGAAAAAGTTGAAGAAATTAAACAACGTTATCCAATGCCGTAACAACTAAAAAAGGCAGCTTAAACGCTGCCTTTTTTAATGGGATTTTATTGTCATTTTAAACCTACACATTAAAGACTCAACCAATCGCGCACGTAAATTGATTTAGTTATTCTGACAATATCAATAAATATTTTATTCAATAGGTTAACGGATGCCAGGCAATCCACTTCAAACCCAACTAGATATTCAAGAGCTAAAAATAGGGCGAATAGAAGATAGAAAAATTTTAAATAAAGTATCTGATTCGTTAGACCAATTAATAAGCATGCAAAAAGCCCATGAAATATTTCACGAAAAAGTTAATGGAAAACTCACGGCTTTAAGAACAAAAAATGCAGAAATTGACAAAAGACTAACTGACTTGGAATCAAACCAACTTTGGTTAACTCGAACTTTTATTGCTGCAATCGTTATTAAATTATTATCACTTTTATGGATTAAATAATGGCTAAATACTCAACCACATCACAAGTTCGATTATCACAATGTCATCCACTGTTACAGCAGGTTTTTAACCAGGTTATTAAAACAGTTGACTGCACCATTATTGAAGGTCATCGACCTGAAAAACGACAAAATGAATTGTTTGATCAAGGGAAAAGTCAATTAAAGTTCCCCGATGGCAAGCACAACCAAATGCCATCGTTAGCTGTTGATGCGGCGCCATATCCTATTGATTGGAAGGACAGAGAACGCGTTACGTTATTTGCTGGTTTTGTATTGGGCGTTGCCAATGAAATGGGCATAAAACTGCGTTGGGGTGGTGATTGGAATATGAACTTTGAAACCAAAGATAATAACTTTGATGATTTGTGGCATTTTGAATTAATAGGGGGATAAAAATGTTAGCCCCAGAAATATTCAATCGTTGGCGTGTTTTTCCACGCTTAATAGCATTCTACATGGCGTATATGTGGAATTGTTTTAATACCTACTTTTTTTCAATACCGCTGACAGAACAAAGCACCACAGCACTAGCGCAATACGGACTGATCACAGCAACATTTGTAGGTTTTGCAAAGTTCTATATGGAAACAGGAGATAAAAGCAATGCTAAAAATATTTAGTTTTTTAACAGGCCCTGCAAAGAAACCGATAATGATTATTATGGCATTGGTTGCCGCTTATTTTTATGTAAAATCAACCGGATATGACGAAGGCTATGCAGCAGCCGAACTCAAATACTTAACAGAAAAACAAATGGCAATCACCGCCGCAATCAATGAAGTTAATCAAAAGAACCAACGTAATAACCAAATATCAAAAAAATACTGGGAAAAACAATTAGCCCAAAAACCCAAATTACAAACCATCGAAAAACGGATAATTGAATATGTTGAAAAAAATAATGATGATAGCTGCATGCTTGATGATGATGAGTTGCTCATCCTCACCGAACTTACCAACGCCGCCAACGGAAATACCAAAACAGCAAATAGACCAAGTGTTATTACAGCCTTGCCTTAAAATTGAAGAACCAACAGACAGAACAAAAGCAGGTCATTTGTTTTGGAAAAAACAACTAATCATAATGTATGGCGAATGCAGAGATAAGCACAACGGATTAACCGAATTGTTAAAATAAAAAAGGGCTTAAAGCCCTTTTTTATCACTAAAACCACACTATTAATCAGATGAATCTAACCCTTCATATTCTCTGATCTCAATTACATCAAAGCCTGCAAAATCATTGAGTTCTAACAACATCTCACCTATTGGGCGTAATTCGTTTTTGTAGAATATTTTATCAACTTTGTTTAAATCACTTGCACCACTAAACCCTTCACGAACAATACTCATTAAATCAAGTGGTATACGGTGCGCCGCCAATATGTCGCCTGTGGTTACGTTCTTCATTTTGCTAAACTCATCTTTAGCGTCTAGCTGACCAACGGGGATAAGTTCAGGCTTTTCTTTATCTTTACCCTTACCGTTAACAAACATATTTTTAAAATTACCCAGTCCTTTTGCACTGTTTAATTTTTGTTTGATATCATTTTCTTGTTCTTCGGTTAAATTTGGGTTGTTCATGTAAAGTAAAAAACCAGAATGAGCACCGTTGATATAATATTTACGGCGAAAAAGAACCGCCTCTTCACTTAACCAAACGGAATTTAGTGCAGCCAGCCATTGCGGAACGCCATATATTTCTTGAGTAACATCATAATCAAAATAGTGAAAAACTTGCCCCTCTTTATAGTCAATCGTTTGATTAGCTGTTTTATAAGAATAACAATTAATCTTTTCGCGTCGTCGCATATAAAGACCTGGTAAATGTTTAAAGGTTACCTCACCAGTTCCACTGGTTACTTTTAACAAATAGGCATTAGCGAACGTGCCAAGGTCTAATAAAAAACGCACCAAATCCCTGCGGCTCAATTTGCCATCGGTTAATTTTATGATCGCACTGATCATATTACGTTTAACATGAATGCCGCTTGAGTGCATAGTGTTTGCCCGTAAGCTTTTCGCTAGACCATCAAGCGGAACAGGCGGTTCATAATACCCATCAACTAACGCGGTTTCTGCGTAATCTAATAAATCTGACGCTAAAATAGATTCAGGATTTCCAAATTCAACAGTGGGCCCTAAATTTTCCATGATTACTCTCCAATCGATATTGTTGGTGTGACATCTTCGTGAATATTAATACCCTCTAAACTTAACAATTGCATGATGGCCATTGCTAAATCTGCATGAGAGGTTTCTTTTGTTCGTGCTGCAGTAAATGTGGGTTGATTACTATTTTTAGTAACACTACGTTTAACCATTAGGAACGCATGAATAACATCATCCCAAAGCCCGTCAAACTGTAATCGGCCTGCGCCGATAACTTCACGCGCCTTATAGGTCATGTGCGCCTTGGTATTAATGCTGTACGGAATTAGTGTTACACGTGGAAAATACACCTCAACTAATTCGGCAACAACGCCGCCAATGCCTGACACGTCCATTGCTATTTCAGTGACATTGTATTTATCACAAAGCGCTTTTATTTCATTAGATTGACCTTGGTAACTAACACCTGATAACCGCAATTTTTCAACCAATCGAAATGCACCGCCTTTACGTTTAGGTGGAAGAGCCACCACCACAGCCGCGTCATCACCTTGGCCTGATGGATCGTAACCAATCCAAACGGGTGCATTGCCAACCGGGCGTGTTAAATCCATATTTACGTCAGACCAATCATCGGCATCG
>Ga0105355_10002689_pt1 | contig 15925 bp, 10 predicted proteins | sample GOMGulsemesocosm_2_FD_83508 | JGI IMG/M metagenome (GOLD analysis project Ga0105355, IMG submission 83508) | Methane-oxidizing microbial communities from mesocosms in the Gulf of Mexico - GOM9C Gulf of Mexico | ecosystem: Environmental > Aquatic > Marine > Cold seeps | place: Gulf of Mexico... | reverse complement strand
GTCAATTAAAGAAATGGATGAAGGCTCGATAAAAGTAGAAATTATGGAGCTTAATGATCAAGGGCGGCCAGAACCAACAGGTCGTTTTGAAGACTTAGAAGCTGATTCACTGATTTTGGCCGTTGGACAAGAAACAGATAGCCAATTTTTACGAGCAGTCGATGAAATAGAGTTTCAAACGGATGGAACTGTAAAAGTTGATTCAGGCATGATGACAGCTGCTGCGGGAATATTTGCTGGTGGTGATATGGTGCCAAGTGAACGAACGGTAACAACAGCAGTAGGGCATGGTAAAAAAGCAGCTCGGCATATTGATGCCTGGTTAAAAAATGAGCGATATACTGCGGCTGAAAAACATGATCCTGTCGACTACAAGCAATTAAACCTTTGGTATGTAACAGAGGCTGAACAAACGACTCAGGAATCTTTATCAACCCAAAATAGAGCAGAAAACTTTTCTGAAATTGTCTCAGGTGTTACTGATAAAGAAGCAACCTTTGAAGCACAGCGCTGTTTTTCCTGTGGAAACTGTTTTGAATGTGATGGGTGTTATGGGGCTTGCCCTGAAAAGGCAATTATTAAATTGGGTCCAGGCAAACGCTATAAATACAATTATGAGTTATGTACTGGTTGTGCAGTCTGTTTTGAGCAATGTCCATGTCATGCGATAGAAATGGTCGAGGAACAGGATAATTCCCAAAGTGATGTGATAAATCAGGCAGGAGAGCAGCATGACTGATAATAAAATGGTAACAGTTGATGGTAACGAAGCGGTAGCTTACGTTGCTTACCGAATTAATGAAGTTTGTGCGATTTATCCAATAACACCTTCATCAGGAATGGCTGAGTGGACTGATCAATGGGCCAATGAAGGTAAAACAAATATTTGGGGCAGTATTCCTTTAATTGCTGAAATGCAAAGTGAGGGCGGGGCGGCCGGAGCTTTACATGGTGCCTTACAAACTGGGGCTTTAAGTACTACATTTACAGCATCTCAGGGATTGTTATTAATGATTCCTAATATGTACAAAATTGCTGGTGAATTAACGCCTACCGTATTTCATGTGGCTGCTAGGTCTTTGGCAACACAAGGCTTATCTATTTTTGGAGATCATGCTGATGTGATGGCGGTACGAAGTACGGGATTTGCGCTATTAGGCTCAAGTTCTGTGCAGGAAGCGCATGATATGGCTTTAATATCACAAGCGGCTACCTTGCAAAGTCGGATTCCTTTTTTACATTTTTTTGATGGTTTTCGTACTTCCCATGAAGTTAATAAAATTGAATTGTTAACGGATCAACAAATCAGGGAGATGATTGATGATGAATGGGTTTTTGCACATCGTTCACGGGCTTTAAATCCTGATAATCCTTTTATTAGAGGCACGGCACAAAACCCTGATGTTTATTTTCAGGCTAGAGAAACAGTCAACCCATTTTATGCAAAAGTGCCTGAAATTGTTCAGGGCTTAATGGATCGTTTTGCAGAGTTAACAGGACGACAATATAATTTATTTGAATACACGGGGGCTGAGGATGCTGAAAAACTGATTGTTATTATGGGATCAGCAGCTGAAACAGTTAAAAAAACAGTCGAGTATTTTGTCGATAAAGGTGAAAAAGTTGGCGTAGTGCATGTGCGACTTTATTTGCCTTTCGATTATGAAATGTTTTTACAAAGCTTTCCTGACAGTATTAAAAAGGTGGCGGTATTAGACCGTACAAAATCACCTGGTGCAACTGGAGAACCTTTATTTCACGATGTGGTTTATTCTTTTTCAGAAGCTTATAGTTCAGGTAAGTTAAGTCAAATGCCAAGAGTGATTGGGGGACGTTACGGTCTTTCGTCGAAGGAATTTACACCAGCAATGGTAAAAGGTATTTTTGATGAGTTAGAAAAAGATCAGCCAAAAAATCACTTTACCATCGGAATTAATGATGACGTAAGTCATAGCAGTTTAGATTATGACTCCAATTTAAATATTGAATCTGATAGCATGATTTCTGCTCTGTTTTATGGCTTAGGTGCTGATGGAACCGTGGGGGCAAATAAAAACACCATTAAGATTATTGGTGAATTAGATGATTTTTATGCCCAAGCTTATTTTGTTTATGACTCTAAAAAATCAGGCAGTCAAACGGTTTCACATTTACGTTTTGGACCTGAGCCTATAAAAGCACCGTATTTAGTACAAAGTGCTGGGTTTATTGGTTGTCATCAATTCAATTTTATTTTTAAAACCGATGTATTAGCTTTAGCTGCTGATAATTCCGTGTTTTTATTAAATAGTCCTTATGCTGCAGATCAAGTCTGGGATCAATTACCTGCAAATACGCAGCAACAGATTATTGACAAAAAAATTGATTTTTATGTCATAGATGCTGCCAAAGTAGCACGTAATGCTGGCATGGGGAATCGTGTAAATACAGTGTTGCAAACCTGCTTTTTTGCCCTTTCTGGTGTGTTAGAAAGAGAGTTGGCAATAGAAAAAATCAAACAAGCAATTAAAAAAACCTACAGCAAAAAAGGTGAAGAAATTGTTAAAAAGAACTTTGCTGCCGTCGATCAAACATTAGAGAATTTGTATCAGGTGGAAGTGGCTGAGGTTGTAACAAGTACATTGCAAAAACCTGAGGTTGTTTCGAGTAAAGCACCTGAATTTGTACGACGCATTACCGCAAAAATGATGGCAGGTGAGGGTGATGAATTAGCTGTTAGTCAAATACCGATTGATGGAACTTATCCTTCAGGCACTACTGCTTGGGAAAAGCGTAATTTGTCACAGTTTGTACCTGAGTGGGAACCTGATCTGTGCATACAATGTGGGAACTGTAGTTTTGTTTGTCCACATTCTGTTATTCGAGCTAAGTTTTATAATGAAAAACGGTTAGAAGCTGCTCCCGAAAATTTTAAATCTGCACAAATAAGTTCTAGAGGTTTTCCTGATATTCGTTATACCTTACAAATCTATTTAGAAGATTGTACGGGCTGTAATCTTTGTGTCGAAGTTTGTCCTGCATTAAGCTTAAAAGAAAGCGGTGTTAAAGCAATTAATATGAAGCCTAAAGCACCGATATTAGAACAAGAAAAAACCAATATTGATTTCTTTGAAACGTTGCCAATTAATAATAGAGCAAGGGTAGATTTTTCTTCTATTCGGGGCGCACAATTTTTACAACCACTTTTTGAGTTTTCAGGTGCTTGTGCCGGTTGTGGTGAAACACCGTATGTAAAATTAGTTTCTCAGTTATTTGGTGATAGATTATTAGTTGCGAATGCAACAGGGTGTTCATCTATTTATGGCGGTAATTTACCTACGACACCGTGGACTAAAAATGAGGAGGGTAAAGGGCCAGCATGGTCAAATTCTTTATTTGAAGATAATGCTGAATTTGGTTTGGGTTTTCGATTAACAGCAGATCAGCATAAAGGTGTAGCGAGTCAGTTGATATTTAATATGCAAGCTGAATTAGGTGAAAAATTAGTTTATGAATTACTTAATGCCAAGCAAGAAACCGAATCTCAGATACATAAACAAAGAGAGTCGGTTGCAGAACTTAAAGCCAAGCTATTAAAATTAGATACAGCAAAAGCAAGAGAGTTAATCTCTGTTGTGGATCATTTAATTAGGCGTAGTATCTGGATTATGGGGGGAGATGGCTGGGCTTATGATATTGGTTCGGGCGGTCTTGATCATGTCTTGGCTAGTGGGCGCGATGTAAATGTATTGGTGATGGATACTGAGGTTTATTCTAATACTGGCGGACAAATGTCTAAGTCTACGCCGTTAGGTGCGGTGGCTAAATTTGCGGCGGGTGGTAAACCTGTCGCTAAAAAAGATATTGCCTTGCAAGCTATTTCATATGGCAATGTTTATGTGGCTAGAATTGCGATGGGAGCCAATCCTCAACAAACTTTATTAGCAATGAGAGAAGCTGAAGCTTACCCTGGTCCCTCTTTAATTTTGGCTTACAGTCATTGTATTGCTCATGGTATCAATATGAATGATGGTTTAAAACAGCAGGATCTGGCAGCAGCATCAGGTCATTGGCCTTTGCTTAGATATAACCCGGTACTTAGACAAACTCAAAGCAACCCATTTGTACTGGATTCACCTAGACCTAGAGTGCAATTTAAAGACTATGCATATAATGAATTGCGTTACAAAATGTTGCAAAGAACTAATCCAGAAAAGGCAGAGAAAATGCTTATATTGGCTCAAAAAGGTATTGATCTGAAATGGAAAATTTATGAGCAGATGGCTGAGCAAACGGGTGGCGATTTTCAACCTGATGCAACATTAATTGATTAAGGAAATATTATGGACTTGTCTAGTAAATATATGGGCTTAAACTTAAAGAACCCAATCGTTGTATCATCTTGCCCATTATCAGAATCACTTGATGGGATTAAAACACTTGAAGATTCAGGTGCATCAGCCGTTGTTATGTATTCTTTGTTTGAAGAACAAATTCGACAAGAAAATGAAGCTTTTGATAGTTTAATGGAGTCAGCTTCAGGCCAATTTTCTGAATCGAGTGATTTTTTCCCTCAAATGGATGAGGTTGCAGATAAAGGCCCCGAACAATATCTAAATTTATTACAAAAAGCTGTAACTGCTACCGATATTCCTATTGTTGGGAGTTTGAATGGCGTGACTAATGAGGGCTGGATTGATTATGCTAAACAAATTCAGCAAGCAGGGGCGAGTGCTTTAGAGTTAAATATTTATTATATTCCAACGGATATTAATAAGACGGGCGTAGAAGTAGAACAACGTTATTTTGATATTTTACAAGCTGTAAAATCTTCGGTTTCAATTCCTGTGGCAATAAAGTTAAGCCCTTTTTTTAGTGCTACCGCTAATTTTGCTAAGCGATTAGATGATGCTGGGGCGGATGGCTTAGTTTTATTTAATCGGTTTTTTCAGCCAGACTTTAATCTCGATACATTGCAAATTGATCCACGTGCTCATACTGGCTCAGCTGAAGAAATAAGGGTTCCTTTACTTTGGATTGCGGTGTTACACGGTCAAATTAACGCATCACTTGCTGCCAGTCGAGGCGTGCAAACCTCAACAGAAGTAATTAAATATCTACTGGCTGGAGCAAATGTAGTGATGGTTGCATCTGCTTTAATGAAGCATGGGCCTCAATATATCCAGGTTTTATTAGATGAACTAGAGCAATGGTTAGAAGCTAGAAATTATGCCTCAGTCAATGAAATTAGAGGGAAAATGAGTCATAAAAATGTGGTAAACCCTGATGAGTTTGAAAGGGTTAATTATATTAAGGCTTTGGGGAGGGCAGGAAGGGCTTCACGATTCTAGTTAAAAGGGGGCGTGGGTTATTAATCGTGAACACCTAGTTCTTAAATATCAGTTAAAACATTTGCGATGTTTAATGATAGGTGTTCCTTGTCGGTAAAGATATGTAATAAATTGTCTTAGTAAGAAGCTAGTGAAATATTAAAATGACTCTAGTTACATTGGAGCCAATATTATTTACTATACGGTACAACTGACCATCCTTCGTATTTTTGATTTTTTACCTTTTTCTTTTTAGCTTTATCGTGTTCAGAAAACGGGTTGTCTCCCATCTTCATATGATTTTTCTTTGCCATGTTAATATCTGATTTGCTGGTATGCGTGTTCCGCATATGCTTGCCTTTTGTCATATCAACATCTGAAGCACTGGTATGAGTATTTTGCATGCTTTTATTTTCAGCAACTGCTATTGCAGGTAGAGTAGAACATAATGCAATTGTTAATAGAATTTTTTTCATTTTCTTCCTCTTGATAATTAAAATTTCATGGTTTGTGAAAGTTAAATATATCATAATTTTATAATATATGAAATTTCAAACAAGCAATAATCAACAAATTTAAAGTGGTTAAATGTGGTTTTGTTAGATTCTATAATAAAGTATAACTATTTCAGCTGCTTAAGCGTATAAAATGGGCTATTCGAATTATGATTTTAACTGATGTGTTTAGTAATAAAGGGCTTTAATAGCTTTAAACTAAGCCGGGAAAGGGGTTAGATGGTGGCTTCGCGTTGCGCGGGAATCACCATCTAAGTTAATTTCTTATGCAGCTTTTTTTCGACTATAAAAAAAGAATCCTAATCCTGTCGCAATCAAAAAACCAATAATAGGAAACATATCATCAGATTTATTTTCCACTTTAGCAGTATTGGGGAATCTAAACTTTGTTATAACGCCTAAGCCAGAGTCATTAACATCAATAGTGATAGATTTTGCACTTAGGTGAGATAGTTGAACTTCTCCACCATCAAAGGCTTTGTAGTTTTTTGATCTGTTTTCGGTAAAGTTTGGGTAGATAGGTGTTGATGAGAAAATAGCTTTAGAACCTAGAGCTTGTGCTATTTCAACTTCTAATTGTTGGGTAGACTTACCTTTTGTCTGTAGTACTATCGGGGTATCTTTATCAATAGTAATGGTGACTGTGCCTCCCGCCGTTTCATACTTTATATCAGAAGAGAAATCTCTCACATATTCAACTGCGGCAGTATAAACAAGGTTGATAGAAATATCGACAGCAGCACTGGAAAAACTCTTTCCAGGAACTCTGTAGCTTAGGGTTTGATTGGTATAGTCTCGGGTAGTGATTCTATCAATTGCAAAACTTGCTTTATTGAAGATAGTAAATTCAGCTTTATTTTTACTTGTTTCGGTAAAGGCTCCTCGGTCACTAGGTGCTTCAGTTTTAATGGCAGCATTAAGTGAGCCGACAACCTTTTTATTTACTTCAATTGCCGTAAGTGGTTTTTTAGCGGTAGTACCTTTTATAAAGGTTAGGCCATTTGATTTATTAAAATTTATACCTTCTTTCTGCCAAGATACCATCGTAGAAAAGGATGTTTCAATTGTCCTTTTTGGTGCGCTAGTTTGTATCAGTAGTTGGTCTGTTCTTTCTGGATTTGCCATGCTGATTGATGGAACTGCCAAAATACAACTCAGAAGTATGCTTAGATTTAAGGTTTTTCTTTTTATCATTATTTTATCCTCAGTATATTCGTCCAGCCTAACATAGTTAGATCATATTGAAAAAAGCTTTCAATAGCTTTCTTGCCGTTAAATTTTAAGGCTATGTCACCGTTAATTGTGGAATTTTAATTTTGATTTATTGTCTATAAAAGTATAGAGCATTTATATCAGGAAATAATCATGAAAGCGTCAGAGTTTTTAGAATTAATTTCTACGGTAAATCAACTGGATCATCATCAACGTAGAATGTTAACAGCCACATTAACTCAGCTCTCAGATGAACCAAAAGTGAGTGAGTTAATTGAAACAGCTTTTGATAGTAAAGGTATTTGTCCTCATTGCTCACATTCAGAAAGCTATAGACATGGTTCAGTCAGTGGACTCCAGCGATATCGATGTAAAGCATGTAAAAAGACCTTTAATGCATTAACAAAAACACCACTTGCCCATCTTAGATATAAATCAAAATGGCTTGAGTATCTCTATGCTATTACTGAGTCTTCAACGGTGCGTAAAGCGGCTTCTGATCTTAAAGTTCATCGCAATACAACCTTTCGTTGGCGACATCGTTTTTTAACATGGATCAAACAAGATCGGCCCTCAGCACTTCATGGTATTACAGAAGCAGATGAAACTTATCTGCTTGAATCTCATAAAGGCAGTCGCAAGCTAGAAAGAAAACCACGGAAACGGGGAGGTTCAGCAAGTAAACGAGGCATTTCTAATGAGCAAGTCTGTATTCTCATTGCCCGCGACAGATCCAAACAAACTGTTGACTTTGTGACAGGACATGGCGCAATAACCAAAACTATACTGACTGAACATTTAAAACCTATATTAGACCCGGACGCCTTATTAGTGAGTGATAGCAACCCAACATATAATGCATTTTGTAATGCTGAAGGTATTAGTCATGAAGCCGTCAACATTAGTCAGGGACAAAGGGTTATTAAAGGCGCATATCATGTACAAAATGTTAATGCTTATCACAGCCGGTTTAAATCATGGATGGGGCATTTTCATGGCGTGGCAACCAAGTATCTTCCTAACTATTTAGGTTGGTGTAGAGTGATGGATGAGTTTCATAACCTTACCCCTGAAATGCTATTAAATTCAGCTCTCGGGGATTTTCAACATTTAACGGTGACATAGCCAATTTTAATGACCTATAAAACATAAATACTCTGCTAACAATAATAAAAGCGCGTAGAATATGCTCCCTTTAAAATAATTTACTCATTAATATATAGGCAGCATTTTAAATGTTAGTCTCAATAGCATTATTGATGTGTTTTTACTCGGAATAAAATATGCTCGCAACCGCAAATATCACAATGCAATTTGGCGCCAAGCCATTATTTGAAGACGTTTCTGTTAAATTTGGTAATGGCAATCGTTACGGATTAATTGGTGCTAATGGGTGTGGTAAATCAACCTTTATGAAAATTTTAGGGGGGGATTTAGAGCCTTCAGGGGGTAATGTTTCAAAAGACCCTCATGAACGTATTGGTAAGTTGAAGCAGGATCAATTTGCTTATGAAAAATATGCGGTAATTGATACCGTTATTATGGGGCATGATGAATTATGGGCTGTAAAGTCTGAGCGTGATGCTATCTATGCAAACCCTGATATGTCAGAAGAAGATGGTATGCGTGCAGCAGAACTAGAATCTGAGTTTGCGGAAATGGATGGTTATACGGCTGAAGCGCGTGCTGGTGAATTATTGGCAGGTGTTGGGATAGATGTAGAACAGCATTATGGCCTTATGAGCGAAGTAGCTCCAGGTTGGAAATTACGGGTATTGTTAGCGCAAGCCCTGTTTTCTGAGCCTGATATTATGTTGCTTGATGAGCCAACAAATAACTTGGATATTAATGCGATTCGCTGGTTAGAAGGCGTGTTAAATGAGCGTAATTGCACCATGGTTATCATTTCGCATGATAGACACTTTTTAAATAGTGTTTGTACGCATATGGCTGATTTAGATTATGGTGAAATTCGTGTTTACCCAGGTTCATATGATGATTATATGACAGCTGCAACGCAAGTTATTGAAAGTATGCAGTCGGAAAATGCTAAAAAGAAAGCACAAATTTCAGAGCTAAAAGCCTTTGTCAGTCGATTCTCTGCCAATGCTTCAAAATCAAAGCAAGCAACATCAAGAGCTAAACGACTAGATAAAATTAGTTTAGATGAGATAAAGCCTTCAAGTCGCCAAACCCCCTTTATCCGTTTTGAACAAGATAAAAAACTGCATCGTTTAGCCTTAGAAGTTGAAGGCTTAGGTAAAAGTTACGAGACTGAGCTATTTAAAGAATTAAATTTAATGGTAGAAGTAGGGGAGCGCGTAGCCATTATCGGTCCCAATGGCATTGGTAAAACAACCCTATTAAAATGTTTGATGGGTGAAGAACTTCCATCAGCAGGTTTTGTAAAATGGTCAGAAAATGCAGATATTAGCTATTGTGCACAAGATCATGCGCCTGAATTTAAAGGCAATGAGTCACTAATCCCCTGGATGGATCAATGGCGTAAACCAAAGGATGATGACCAAGCTATTCGAGGTACTTTAGGGCGTTTATTATTCTCTCAAGATGATCTTGAGAAAAAAGTAGGAGTGCTTTCTGGAGGAGAGAAAGGTCGGATGATTTTTGGAAAACTGATGTTACAGCGTGCCAATATCATGCTATTAGATGAGCCAACTAACCATTTAGATATGGAATCAATTGAATCATTAAATTTAGCCTTAGAAAATTACGATGGCACATTGATTTTTGTCAGTCATGATAGAGAATTTGTATCATCACTTGCTACACGAGTAATTGAATTGACAGCAACTGGTATTGTAGATTTTCGTGGAACTTACGAGGATTATTTGTCGAGTCAAAAGGAATCATGACTGAATTAGACTGTAAAGCAAGGATGCTTACAGTTTGTCTGTAATTTATTAGTCCAGCAGTAACCTTTCAAACTCCAATGCTGGTACCGGCTTACTAAAGTAATAACCTTGTACATATTCACATTGAAACTGTTTTAATATTTCTAGTTGTTCTTTAGATTCTACACCTTCGGCAACAACTGATAAGCCAAGGTTTTTAGATATTGTGATAATAGAGGTGACGAGAGCCTCATCACTTTTATCTTCAGTAATATCCATAATAAAAGATCTATCAATTTTAACGGTGGAAACCGGAAGATTTTTTAAGTAGCTTAATGATGAATAACCTGTACCAAAGTCATCTAGTGAAAAACTGACGCCCTTACTAATTAACTCTTCCATTTTATAAACTGATTTCTTTACATCATTAATTAGACTATATTCTGTGATTTCAATATCAATACATTGAGCGGGAACATTAACCTTTTCTATTAAATTAAGTACTGATTGTGCAAAGTTTTCATCTTGAAATTGGCGTGTACTGATGTTGATGCTAAGTCTTTGATCAGGTTTCCAAAGCCCCTTTTTAATCCAGTGAGCGAGTTGTTTTAAGCTTTCCTCTAACACCCAATGTCCTATATCCATCATAAGACCTGATGATTCTAGAATATCTAGAAAGTATCCCGGCGCTTTAATTCCATTTTCTGGGTCATTCCAGCGTAATAAGACTTCTGCCCCATGAATATGGCCTGTAGTGGATTCATTTTTAGGTTGAAAATAGAGTATAAATTCGTTATTGCTATAGGCTTTTCTTAATTTGTGTTCAAGTTCTAACTGACGTTGAACTTTTATGCTCATATCCTTATGAAATACTTCAAATTGATTTTTTCCTGATTTTTTTGCTTCATACATAGCTGTATCGGCAAAGCGGAGTAATTCATGGCTATTATCTGTTCCAGCAGAAAACATTGATATTCCAATACTTGCTGTTAGATTGAATGTCATATTTTCTACATGGATATCTTTTGCAATAAATTCATTAAGTTTTTTAGTTACTTTGCGCGCTTGATTAATAGCTTCTAGTGAATCAGAACTAAGTCCCGTGAGAATAATGACAAATTCATCACCTCCGAGTCTTGCAAGGATATCTTCGCCTCTAATCTCAGTTTGTAATCGTTGAGCTATTTCTTTTAAAACTAAATCACCTGTTGGATGGCCGAGAGAGTCGTTTACATATTTAAAGTTATCTAGGTCTATATATAATAGGGCACTATGGATCTTGTTGCGGTGGACTCTATCAATTTCATGATCAAGTTGTTTTAATAGCTCATTGCGATTAGCTAAGCCTGTCAAAGTGTCGTAATACGCTAAATACTTTATAGTTTTTTCTGCTGAACGTAGATCGCGGATATCCTTGGCGACAGTTGAAAAGAAATCTATCTCTCCATTAGCTGATTTGTGAGTGATTAATACTTGAGAGGTTAATATTGTCTCATTTGAAGTTGATAGAAAGGTTGTTTCTCCCTTCCACATACCGTGTTTAATTGCACAAGGGATTGCTTCTGACATGATTAGGATAGCATCATCCCTTTCGTGGAAATCACTTAAGCGTACCCTGCTTAAATCTTTATCTTCAGGAATGCCAAGTAATTCATATCCTGCTTTATTCAGGTAGGTGAGAAACCCATCTATATCGGCAATACAAATTAAATCAGGTGTTGCTTCTAAAATGGCAATTAATCTACTTTGTTGTTGGAATGCTATTTTATTATCTAAAATAAGTCGCCATTCTCGTAGTACGCGATTTGCAATAATAGGGAGTTCACGTAAAGTTTGGTCTGATTTTACAATGTAATCTAATGCTCCAGCCTTTATGGCTTTAACTGCAATTGCTTCATCTCCGAAGCTGGTCATTACAATAATGGGACATGTTTTTTTTTGTAAGCATTGTTCAATAAAGTCAATGCCATCGCCATCGGGTAGGCGAAAGTCAGTAATGATTAAGTCTGGTTGGTACTGCGAAAGTAGTTGGCAGGCATCTGTGAGAGTATGTCTGGTAATTATTTGGTATTGTGGGTGGGTTTCAAATGAACGTATAATTAATGTTTCATGTGCAAGATCATCTTCAACTAATAAAATTCTGAAATTTTGTTTTCTATTGCTTGTTGTCGATTTAATATTTATTGCTTTATTCATTAATCATTCTCATCAGGCATTTATAGTTTCTTTCAGGGGCGTTTTTATTTTAAACCGTACAGATGATATCTTCTATGGCTTGGCTTTGAGCGATGGCTTCAATTAGAAGATCGAAGATAATAAATTTTGAGATATTTAAGTCATCTAAATAGCTATTAATTAAGGGGGGTATCTGTTCAAAATCAATTTCAGATAAATCAGTATTAGATTCAATAAAGTGAATTAATTGATCTGCAAGCCCCACTATTTTTGCTTCTTTTTGATAAAGAGTCGCTTCATCAGGTTGATGATGATATCGAATCGTTCCGCTAACTTGTTCAGGAACGCCCCATTTCTCTAGCAATAATGCGCCAACAATGGGGTGACTAAAACCTAATAATGATTGCTCAACTTTGGATCGTTCTTTATTTTCATTTGTTTCATGCCAAGCAATGGTTGTTAATAGTTCGGGTTCATTTTTATAGATAATGAGTTGACCGATATCATGTAATAACCCAGTAAGAAATAATAATTCTGGGTCGGGTGCAGATATTGCTTTTGCAAGTAATTTAGCCGTCATTCCACAACGGATACTGTGCTGCCAAAATTCAGTGATATTAATTCCACTATCTGTTAATGCATCAACTGAATTAACCACAGAACTGACAAGTACAATATTACGCAAGTCATATTCACCAATAAGATTTATTGCTGTACCTATATTATAGATAGTCTTGGGAAGGGCATAGTAAGAACTGTTGATGATTCTAAGTGTGCGGGCACATAAAGCGGGGTCTATATTAACAATAGCCGCAATGTCGTTGCGAGTATGGTTAGGGTCCTTTAAGGTTTTTTCTAGTTGAGTGTAAATATTGGGTAGGCTAACCAGGTGAACAACATTAGCTACTAATTCATCGGGAGTATTCGTTTTAATCGGTGGCTTCAAAACGGTATCCTTTTTGTTTGATAAAGTAAAAGCATCTCAAGTAGTTTAGGACATTCTCTTGATTAGTCAATATTTGGAGATTTGTTCCATACTAACCAATAAAAGCCTATGCTTTCAAGCATGGGCATAAACTGTTGTAAGTCTAAAGGTTTTACTAAATAGCTGTTAGCATAATTATCATAAGCTTGGGTGATGTCTTTTTCTGCTGATGATGTGGTCATTATAACAACGGGGATAGGCATTAAGGTCGGGTCAGTTTTAATGGTTTTTAAGACTTCAAGCCCATCTACTTTTGGTAAGCGTAAATCAAGTAAAATTAATTCAGGTCTTGGGGATGATGAAGAGTCGCTATAAGCATCGCGTTGATATAAATAATCAAGAGCGGCTTGCCCATCTTTAACATGGTTGATTTTGTTGGCTAGTTTGAAGTCATTAAAGTTGCGTTTAACAATAGCGGCATGCGCATCTTCATCTTCTACTAATAAAATAGTAATAGGTTTTCCTTCCATTATGATTCTCCATTGTGGGGTGAATTATTAGCAGTAGGTAAGGTAAATAGAAAACATGAACCCTGTCCATACCCTTTTGATTCAACATGTATTGAACCTTGGTAAAGCCCAACTATACGCTTTATTAGTGCTAAGCCCAAGCCGCTACCATCAATCTCAGGGTTTAGCTGTTCAAATATTTCAAAAACCTTTTCATGGTATTGTGATTCAATTCCTATACCATTATCTCTAACATAAAATGTGGGGTTGGCAATAACATTATGGATACCTATTTCAATTGCAGGGTTTGTTTGGTCGCCCATGTACTTAATCGAATTTTCTATTAGATTCTGCCATATTTGTAATAATTCACTATAATCACCTATCAAGCTTAAGTCGATATCCTTTACTTGAACCGTAATGTTATTTTTAGAAATATTACCTGCAGTTAACTTTAGAGCATCAGAAGTAAGTTGTTTAAATGAGCAGGGCTGTATATTCTTTGATTGTCTGCCTATTCTTGAGTATTCGAGTAAATCATCAAGTAATATACTCATTTTATCAGTGGCTGTAGACATAAAGCCAATATCTTCAGAAATTCTTGAGCTATCTGCTTTTTCAATATCTTGTACTAAATAACTGAGAAAAGTTTTAACTGTAACTAAGGGGCTTTTGAGGTCATGAGAGATCATATAGATAAACTGTTCCAGCTCAGTATTTTTTTCTAGCAGTTCCTTGTCTATTCTTTTACGGTCGGTAATATCATTTATTATTGCATAGTAGACAGGTTTATCGGGTACATCATACATTTGTAGCAGCACTTCAACGGGGTAATAACTGCCATTTTTACGTTGGTGGGTTGTTTCAAATATTAATTGCTGCTGTTTTCTCTCTTTTAATGGGCTGATAAATTCAGAAAAATTCTGAAGAGTATATTCAGGTTTTATATCAACTGGTGTCATACTGTGTAATTCCTTCATGGAATAACCTAAATTCTGACGACCACCTTGGTTAACCTGTATAAAGTGAAATGTATTAACATCAAAAATATATATTTCATTAGATGATTGTTCTAGTACGTGGCCTAAGCGAAGGCTATTTTCCTCTGCTATATTACGTTCATAAATAACACGTTGTAAACGTTTGCTTAATTGCCAATAATAAACAAAACATACTGTAGTAACTAATAATAATATTAAAGCGATAAATAAATAACGAACCCAATATTGCTTGTACCATGGTTTGTTAGGTGTATAAATAAAGCCATTAAGAGAGTAATTTGCAGGGACTTTACCCTGTTTGACAAAAACATCTGCCATTCGTTTCCAGCGGCCAGGGTTCATATTGCCTATTTCAACTAAATTGGGTAGCATTAATTTCTTTATAGCTTGTGCCTCAAATGCTAGATGCTCTGGTGATTCTCTAGTGGCATATTGATTAATAATTAAGTTAACTATCTCGCCAGAATTGTCCATTGCATACTGCCAGCCACGTAAAGTAGCTTGTAAAAAACGAGCAACTCTTTCTGGGTGGTTTTTTACTTCATCTTCCGTTGTAAAAAGTGTGTCGCCATAGAAATCAATGCCATAGTTGATAGGATTAAGAATTCGACTTTTTATGCCCGCTTGTTCTAATAAAAAAGGGCGATTTATAATATAAACACCCATGGCATCAACTGTTTTATTGACCATTTCATCAATAACATAACTTTGTTTTACTATTTCAATATCTGATAGCTTGACTCCTTCATTCTGTAGCATGGCTAATGTATTGATAGCATTATCTCCCAGTTGTAACATGACTTTTTTACCAATAAGGTCGTGGGGAGAATATATATTGCTATCAGCTCGCACCATTAGAGCTGTTGGAGAATGTTGGAAAATAGGTGCAAGTGCTACGACAGGTTTACCTTGAAGACGAGCGTGTAATAAATCAGTTTGTGTTTGGCCATATTGGGCTGTGCCTGATAAAACTTCATCAACAGTTTTTTTACCTAATTTGGCTTCAATAAGAGTGACATCAAGACCAACTTCTTCATAATAGCCTTGATCGATTGCAGCATAAAAACCAGCAAATTGGAACTGATGGAGGTAGCGTAATTGAACTGAGATAGGTTCTAAGCGTGTCGAATTAATATTTGACCTAGCTTGTAACGATGGTGGCAAAAGCATAACAATTAAACTATAAAAAGCGAGGCAATAAAGTTTTTTGTATTTTTGCATAGGAGGGTTTTGGATTAAGGGCTAAAAAATATTAATCTTCAAGCTATATTGTCACTTATTTTTAAAAAAATATCTCCATTATATGAGGCTCTTGCAAAACTAATAAAAGCGAATGCTATTCTTAGCAGAGAGGGCTAAAAAAGAAAAAACTCACTCAAAAATGATAAAATAGGAAGCGACAAAACAATCTAGAATCATCAATAAAT